>Ga0335072_10000169_pt1 | contig 140893 bp, 126 predicted proteins | sample Lox_Sample_21_FD_206725 | JGI IMG/M metagenome (GOLD analysis project Ga0335072, IMG submission 206725) | Soil microbial communities from Loxahatchee National Wildlife Refuge, Florida, United States - Lox_Sample_2.1 | ecosystem: Environmental > Terrestrial > Soil > Wetlands | place: USA...
GGAATAAATGAACTCTAGTGGTCGGCACTTCCCTCCCCCAAGGGCATCTTCAAAGCAAAGGTGATATTGGTTCCAGCATCCTCGGGCTATCTACGGTCGAGCTCAAGCGGTGAGAGACTTCTGCTAGACCGTCTGTACTGTCTTCGCTCCTTTGGAGACCTTGAGCGGCTGTAATCACGATATCGGCGCTTCGAGTAGTCACTACAGTCTCTTTCTCGACTCCTGGAACTGTATCTGCGCGATTGCTTTTCCCTTTCCCTTCGCGCCGGTGATCTTGACCTCGATCGTGGTGGCGAGTAAGACCTGTGACGCCTTCTTCTGTGTCGTTCCTCTCGACCAGGACTTCGATCGTTGTCACGATGCCTTCTCCTATGTCCTCGTTTGCCATCCCGGCTCCTATCCCGGCTTCTGTACCGCCTCCTTCGCCCACTCGATTCATTTTCTGGTCTTTCAGATGACTTTGTCTTGGATACTGGGATCATGTTCGGGTTGGTGTTTCGTTCGGGAGGAGGAAGTCCTAGCACCTTCGCTCTCGCATCTTCTTCCGCCTCCTTGATCTTCCGTATCTCTTCCGATCTGGCATCTGCAGCTATCTTCGCTTCGTCATCCTCTTCCGTACCTTCGCCTTTTGCGTACCAGTTTAGGTCACGGCCTTTCTGCCAACGCCCGACAGCTAAAAATATGTTAGTCTCTAAATCGGATATGTTTACAGAGATTGATTTAGAAACTTACGTGCCATGAGGGAATGGCCGAGATAATTCTCACGATGGACGTCATTTTTAACATCGTCCCACTTGAAGTCTCCTCGCCCGCCACTGAGAGTAGTTAGTGAAAAGTAGTTAGGTGATAGAAAGTCTTGCACTAACCGGCTACCTTCCTTACGAACTGTTTGAAGCAAATCCATGGTGAAATGTTTTAGTGTTCTTTGTACGGAGTAGATGGCAAAGAAAAAGTCGTGGTGGAGCCACTACTCTAAGCAACAGGCGACACGGAGCCTCAAAGTGGGGATCTCCTAGCCCTGTGAATCGCGTCTCGGCCCTGAATTTTTCTCGAAGTTCAGTTGCTAATTGCATCTCCAAGAATCCACCATAACGGTTACAATTTCCCTATGCCTCTCAACTCACGTGCATGATCTTCTACCAATAAACTCTAGCCTAACTGAATAACATAATTGATCCATTTCCGCTTTGGCCTTCCAAGTCCAACCAAACATGGAAACCTCAGAACCTCCTCCACTTGACGAGACCGTGTATCGCAGTCCCGAGGCTGTCGAGTGGTATGGTGGAATCAACGCCAACAACAGTCAGTGAAGCTCATAGTATGATCAGAAGTAGAAGGCCCACTAAGTCTTGATCCAGTACATTTGTATTTCCTCGGCTCTCCCTTCTGCGCGCCCGAATCAAACAACAAAGTTCTCGAACTCCAGTCGCAGTTTGACGAGCAGAGCAGGCGCATCATTGCAGATCGTCATGCCTTCGAAGATCGATTGCGTTCAATGACCGGAATCGAATACATGATCATCGACGGACCAGATCCTCTCAAACCTGAAACGCATGGTAACCCAGTTTGGGTGATTCGAAAGCATCGCCGCGAGAAGGAACAAGGGCAACCAGACCGCGTTACTATCCTCGGTACATACTATGCTGTTGGTGATGTACCCATCTGCAACATCTACCAAGCTCCGTCATTGTATGATATTCTCAAGAATGGCCTTGACTACGTGTCTCTTCAGTTGAAAGAGTTCTTTGATACGGCCTACAAGATGCAACATTTCACGCCAGCCGAAGGCTACAGCTACCTCAAGTCGGACCCTAAGAAAGCACCCGCTGTAGATGTATCTGCTCAGACTAGCCGTGCCGCAACTCCTGAACACGACGTATCTACTCAGTCGCTAGGTCCTGGTGAAAAGACAGAAGAGAATAAACAAGCTACATCCAGCGATGATGCTTTGTTATGGGAGTCTCTTCAGCAGACTCTCATGTACATGGACGAATTTATGGATGAGAATCCTCTCCAAGGCGAACCGGGTTCTTTCTTCTTCACGTCAACCCAGGATCACGTACGCACACAGAAGAGAGTTGAAGAGACTGCCGCTGCAGAGGCCAGTAAGCAAAATTCTCAAGGAGCATCTCGCACTAGCTCCACTGGTACCACTCCGCAACCTCCACCTATCAAGACTGAAGGATTGCCACGGAAAGGTAGTAAAGCCACCAGTCCTCTCTCTGCCACAGCCAAAGCCAAAAGACGGAAGAGCAAAGCTCCAGCAAGCCCGACGGCACCAAAAAGCCCTTGATACCTTGGCCACTGAGAGTATAACCAATACGATATCGATGAGACTAATCGACTGCTCTAAAGGTGCGCAGATGTAGGTGATGTCAACAGTATGCGCGATTTCGGACTTCTAAATCAGAAAACTTTGAGGTCTAACCTAAGACGACCTGAAGGGAGTAAGGCGGCCGAGTATCTACCATAGCCAGCCTCCTGGGAAGGGTTTCAGAGCGCTGGATAGGCCATGGCGTTAAAAGCCGTATCGCACCGACTCCTCATTTACTTCTTACTGCTTTACATCACGATCAGAAGACTGTCTGACTTTGAGGCTCAAACTACTTGCCGAACAATCTGACCATGGCATGCAATAAAAGAAGCACGATGTATGTTCACCAAGGTTCTGTCATGAATCACCATGCTAATCTCTTTCAGCCATATGTTAAGGCAGAGTAGCCATCACGTGTATCTCAAGATCATAGAACCTTCTATGTGACTCCTTTCAAACCTTGTCCACTCTTCGCAAAGTAGTTCATCAACGTATTCTTTTGCGCTCCCTTATCCACACTCCTTTTGTTCTCACCGTCTTTCTTACCAGTAGGCCTCTCACCAACGCCCATAACGCTCATAAGTTCCTCAAAGCACTCCTTCGACACAATTCCACCACTGGCCTCTTTGTGGCCTCCAGCAAAGCTCTCCCCGAGCCTCTCCACCAAGCTCTCCCCACCACCCTCCGCAATCGCCCTCAAAGTCTCAATCAAATTGACCGGCGGCACCCTCGCCCTCGCACACTTCGGAACCCGGCAGCTGAAGTTGACCCGGCCAGGGAGATATCCATCGTTGGCGACCATGACGACCTCCAGCTTGGCGCTGCGCAGATGGCCGGCCCAGCGCGTTGCAATGACGGGGTGCACCTGCGCGGCGCTGCTCACGCGGAATACGGCGACGCGCGCATCGCCGCTGAACCGCGGTGCCGTGTGTGTGCACCGCTCCACCTCCACGGCCACCTCGCGCCGCGCGGCGTGCAGCCGCGCGTTGCGGAGCAGCGGTGCTGGGCCGTCCGACGCTGAAGCCAGTGCTATCCAGGCGGTCGCTACGTCGTAGGCTGGGGTGCGCCGCGGCGCGTTGATTAGCGATACGGCGTCGTTGAGCGCTTTCTTGCTGTGCGTTTTGAAGGTTTCGGACATGTCTGGGAATGGTGGCTCCCATTTGATGGTACTGCCGAGGTCGCCGTGCGTGCCAATGACGCAGAGCCAGGAACACTGTTCTGATATGGATGGGTGGAGTGGACTGCAGAGAGTGTAGGTGAGTAGGGAGGTCGTGGCTACAGGTGGAGAGTTACACGCCGTGACATGCTCCGAGCCATCAGGAAAATCTGATTCTGTGGCATAGTGGTGGTCGATTACAAGAGTTTTGTGCGGATATGGGACGAGAGGAGGCGTCTTTCGGGAGCCGTGGTCCAGAATAAAGATGTATTTCGGCTCTTTTGACGCAATAGCTTCACGCTCGGCCTCGTCGGCAACAGCTGCCCCCTTTGCCACAAGATGGACGTCGATAAGATCCTTAGAGAGACCAAGGGCAGTCAAGGTACGGAGCAAGATAACTCCAGAAGTCAACCCATCAGCGTCTTTGTCAGGACAGATGATGGTCTTCTGATTCGCTTTTGCACATTCGACGATAAATCCCCTAGCTTTCTCCATTTGATCGTTGGGAGCGGGCCATATTGGATTTCCATTTTCATCTTTTATAGATGATGTGAGGTGATAGTCTGGAATTTCTACTCGAGCCTTCTTCGATTTCGAAGTTGCATTTAATGCCGGAGCTGAGCGCTTCATTGAGAAAGTGCTTGCAAAGTCGACTCTATTCGGTGAACGAACGCGAAGATACTGACAGCCGGCTTAGATAACGATGTGGAACGGTTCTGGTGTCAGGAGCATTGGTACGGAGTACAGATTCCTGGCGTATCCTGGCTCCGCATGATAGGCGCTACGACGTCTGATTGACAACCAAAGACAGCAAACAACCATTACCGTCCCTTGCAGAAGTTGGTAGTGGCGATGCATGACGTTGCCGAAGCCGTCGAAGCTTTGCCAAGGACGGTAGATGCGACCAGGGCAAGCATTCGGCATGTGGGCCTAGATCGTCACTGGAGATGCAAGCTCAGCCAACAGTATAAACCTGTCACAACCTGCGACACGCCCTCAGTTGTTAATCTTCCCCTAAACCTGCCTTGACCCTTCTTCAGGATCATCCTGAAGTCGACATCATATTTCACTCTCGAATATAAAAGCTCAATCTGCGGAAGCAATTGACCAATCTCAAACTAGCCCTTATCCTTCTTCAATCTTGAACTTCATTTTGTCGTGTGGCTCCCACAATCAATATGCTGCATATTCGCGCCAAACTCAGAGACTTGAAAGGGTCTGACCAAGACAACCACTTTGAGGCATCTAAGAATGCTCTTCAATTCGTGACCGATTCAGCGGCTGGCAACCATCATCAAGACCCGAAGGAACATCTTCATAGGCCCGCTGACCATGCTGATTCTCACGCCATTCTCAACAAGTTTTTCCCGCAAACTTATCTCGAAAACGTCGAGGCGGAATGGCATATGGGAAATTATGTCATCGATCGGAAGACTGGCGAGAAAAGCTTCGAAGCTATGAGCATCTACGTTAGGCTGGGAATGCACATGCTCTACTACGGAACGGAGCAAGAGAAAGCTCTTCATTGGAAGCGCACGATCGAGTTTCTGCAAGCCCAGAGCGAGAAGATGGGCAAGGAATATGACTCTCCTGAGAGCAAGACTCATATCAAGCCCTTCATCGAGAGCTTCGATCTGCAGGACACGTTGAGCCAACTCAAAGAGCCTGATCCAGACAAGTACCCTAATTTCAATGAGTTCTTTGCACGTGCGATTAAAGACGATGCGAGGCCACTTGATGATCCGGACGACAATCTCGTCACCAGCAGCCCTGCAGATTGCCGATTGACGGCCTACCCAACCGTTGATCTAGCAACCAAATACTGGATCAAAGGTACTGGTTTCACTCTCGAGAAACTGCTCGGCAGCGAAGAACTCGCACAGAAATTTGATGGCGGGTCCATTGTGATCGCTCGTCTTGCACCGCAGGACTACCACCGCTGGCACTCTCCCATCAACGGCACGGTCAAAAGTGTCACTCTCATTCCCGGCACTTATTACACTGTCAACCCACAGGCCATCAACGAGGAAGGCACCATGGACGTCTTCTGCGAGAATAAGCGCAGCGTCATGCTTCTCGATCGCGCTGAGACCGGTTCCCCAATTGCAGTCATCGCCGTGGGCGCCATGCTTGTCGGTTCTATGAAGTATGTTGATGGTTGCGACCAACCGGGTTCGCAGGTGAAACGCGGGCAGTGTTTGGGCGCCTTCTACTACGGTGGCAGCACCGTCATCGTTGTGTATCCGAAGGGAGAGGTGCAGATCGATGAGGATCTGGCGAAAAATTCCACGGAGGAGAAGTGCGAGACGTTGATGAAGGTCGGCTGGCGTACAGGTGCTGGACCTGCAAAGTAAGCCAATATGTTTGTCTGGCGAATTCTACAACGCCGAGAGATATAGCGCACAGCTGGATGCAAGTGAATTTATGACTTCAGAATACCTGACCACAGATGGTTGACGGTTGATGAGCCGTAGCAATGAAAACGGATTGGGTTATGTAACATGAAACAGCCAACTCGCGATGTTGCAATTTGATTTTGAACTCGCAGTACCCGTCATTCCACCTTATATTAAGATAAAGGCTTGAATAACCGTGTTACTTTTACTTGCCAATCAAGTTCCGGTTGCTGGAATCAGTTCATCCTCCTTTGCAATATCGACCGCTGCAGAAACGTCTATGAAGTCCTCCAACTCCTCACTAACCGTTTTTAGCTTCTCTTTGACAGCAGTGACTCCGTCCATGCCAACGATATGCCTAGCTGGTGGATTATCATGCCCGCCTATAGCTGCAATTGCGAACACCGTCTCTGCTATCAAAGCAGGTTTTAACCCTGGATCAAGCTTCGGATAGACCTCGGTCACTGTAGACGCAGATAGCATCTCCCCTTGTGTGAGAACTTGTTCAATATCCATATTTAGAGTCCCAGGACTGATTGGCGTATCAGCTAAGCTTGTTTCTGTCGGTGAAGTCGTAGATCCAAATGTCGAGTCCAGAGGAAGTGATCCCTCCATTTTGTCCAACAAGCTGCTCAGTATGTCCCGTAATAGCGGTGCAGGGTTGACATCTGGTGCATACTCAGCCATTGGTGGAGCAGCTACAATTTTGTTTGTGAGAACACCGATTTCGAGGTTCGGTTGAACTATTGTCATCTTCACGTTAAACGGTGCGATCTCGTATGCCAAGCTATCGCAGTAGCCCTCAATTGCCCATTGCGAAGAGCAGTAAACTCCCAAACCTGGTGTTCCAAGATGTGCCGTTATACCTGTGATGACAATGATGTGCCCATTCTTGGCTTCGCGCATGCTCGGAAGCACAGCCTTTATGAGATTGACTGGTGCGAAGAAATTGGTCTCGTACTGATCTCGGACAAAGGAAAGAGTATGACCGGATTGCGAGAGCTCTTCGAGGGTGCCGACAAGTGTAAACGACCTACAGATGAGGAGGACATCGATGCGATTGAAGGCTTGAATTGCTTCGGCAATTGCAGATTGGCATTGTCCAATAACTCTAGGTCCAAACGTTAGCTTTGCCGAAGCTGGCAGAAGTAGAATGACAAACCTTCCATCTAGCGGAACAAGCCTGAATCTTTCTCTCCACCTCTTCATCGTTCTGTAATCGCCATTCTCTTCGTCTTCCCTTTCCTCTTCCTCCCGCTCATGCGCTACCTCCGTTAAAAACTCCCGAAGCTCATACCCTCTTTTCTCTGCAAATTCGGTCGGTAAGACTCCAACAACCACATAATCGCCGTGGTCAAGCAGGTAACGGCTCAACGATATCGCTATCGGCGCAAGACCGTCCGATATAAACCACACTCGAGGCGCATTGTGTGGAGGGAATTGGGGGACCTTGGGTATGGATTGTTGAGCTCCTGATGTCTGTGAAGTTTGCGCGGCCGGAGGTGACGCAGCTTCTTCTTTCGAAGCGGGATCCTCGATGGCGGTTGGTGAGGGACTCATGTGATCATCATCTGCTCCATCGCTCTACGGCCTGTGGTGCAGGTATCCGCTGGCAAGAAACTAAGTTGGCGGAGCTATTTGTATTGCCTCTTGCGAAATCGGTTTCGTAGGTTTTTGTGTGCTATTGAATGGGGCGTTGTTAGATCCATGCTCAGATTGCTCACAACTACTCCGTACACCGCCTCAACTCGGGCTCCTATCCACCCTCCGCCGCGCCATACTCTACTCTAATGTAGACCATGCATTTCGAAACCCACCCCCTTGTGATCGCATCATTACTTCCAATGGCCACATAGTCACCCAATATTGATCATATGGAGATACCAAATACACCAAACAGTGTTCCCCGAAGAGTAGAGTACGATACTATTCTTCGTAATCAACCTCTCCCAGCAATTGATACAAAATCAGCCGATCAATAGTTCAACCAGGGCTACAGGAAAGAACGAATCCCACCCTTAAGATACGCTATCGAGAAGGGCAAGGGTCCCCAGTAAGATGTAGAGTAGGAGACATGCTATTAGACACCCTGGTAGGCCCTTTGCTGTCAGCGAAGATTAGCACTTCGGCCTTTCGCGTCAATTCACCCTGTTGAAGTGCTTCCAAGCTTCCTCCAAGTTCGACATGGACTCCTACGAGCATTTACCTTTCTATAAATACACGCCTCTCGATCAGCCATATTCGATTCGAGTCCTTTATCTTCATCAAGTCGCACTCACCAAGAAGAACCCTAATCTACCGATCTATGGTAGTCTCGAAAAGAGATATCTCTTGATCGTTGCTCCAACTACATTGCACTCTCCTATTCTTGGGACGGCCAGAAGTTCGATCGACCGTTACTGCTCCACCATACAAGCGGAGGCGCGAGCCGACTCTTGATCAGCAAAAATAGCGAAGACGCTCTGCATCGATTCCGAAGCGACCTCAGGAAGAATACTTCCTTACGAATATGGATCGACGTAATATCTATCAACCAACGCGACGTGGCCGAGCGCAATCAGCAGGTGTCCATGATGGGAGATATCTATTCCAAAGCCAGCGCCGTCTGGGTTTGGCTCGGGCATGAAACCGCAACCTCACAGAAGCTCTTCAAAGCGTTGCATCTGGAGGTTCGCAAAGAACGGCTCCTTTCATTGCTACGAGCTGGATTTCTCCGGCATCGAATTAATCGCATATTGGCATGGTACCTAGAGCAGACTTTGGGTCGGTGTAATACCTACTTCACAGTTGAGCTACGGAGCCGCTGATATAATTCTCCTAGGTACAGTTTTGCTTAAAGATGCCTACGAGGAGTTAAGCTCTTGGACCTATTGGACGAGCATTTGGACGCTCCAGGAGGTCGCACTATCGGGATATTGTCAAGTCTTTTGTGGCTACGTGAAACCCGTGGCATATATCGACCTCTTGCTACCCTGGTTTCACACTCACACGCCGGCTTCGTTCTTCACTATAGACCTTTCAGCGACCAGGGTCTCCATAGCAACACATCTAAGCGCAAGTACAGGTCGAATTCCAAGCAGTTCTACCCGCCATTTGACTGAAGCTATGCTGGACACTCAAACAAAGATCGCAACAGAGCCGAGGGACAAGATATTTGCTGTACGTTCGTTGTATCTTACCGTTCTTGGGTCTCTGGAGATCAATTACAACAAAACCGTTGCAACCGTGTATGCCGAGGCAACGGGAGGGCTCATAGAATTTACCCAAGACTTGAGTCTGCTGAATGTCCTATGTTGCGGTCCAGCAATAGCGGATGCACCTTCGTGGACCATAGATTGGTCAGATTATGTTACATTTTACTGGGAACTTTACAGGCCGTACCCTTGGTTTGCCGTAACCCCCGAATCGTTCAACAAGCCCTTAGCTTCGGCTGATAGATCCATCCCCGAACGTCGAAAACCTCGTTTCTCTTTTGATGGGATGAGACTCTGCATACCTGGCGCAAAAGTCGACGTGGTTCTTGAATGCTACGAGAGGGCTCTGCCAGTTGGATTAAAGCACTGCATAGCACCGAATCAATTTTACCCCGGGTGGCGAGAACAATTTCTCGCGCGCATAGGGGTTCTGGCGGTGCACATACCCCGTAACTGGGTAAACGTAATACTGGGACGACGGTCTTCTAAAAGCAGCTTTCCAGATTCCGACACACTCTGGGCAAGAATGGTTCAATTCTTCGGCCACGAATCCGAAAAAGTTGGCGAATTAACGAAGATCCTGAAACTCGTCATGACAGACAACCCTCGCGAAAGCTTCCCAGAGGAATTCGATGCCACGAAGAAGACATTACAGGATAATGGATTCGAGCCTATCGAGATGTTTAACTCTCCGCCTTTAGATCTAGATATCTTCACGGCGATTATGGTAAGGAGCGAGACTATGGCTGAGTTAGCTTGGACTTTCTTTTTCCTTGAAAGCCAGCGTATCTTTGTCACCGAGTCGGGAGAAATGTGTCTGTCCCGGCATGACATACGACCGAACGACAGTCTGATGCTGCTGCAAACTGCGAGCGCTCCGTTTATTGTTAGAACAGAAGGAGGGAGGAAGAGAGTGATTGGGCCGGTGAAGATGCTCAACGGGCCGGAAACTTACCCGTTGCCGGCGTATGACGATCCCAAGTGGGAGGAATTAGAGATAAGCTAAGATGATTAGGTTCATTCTTGCTCTTAAAGTCTGTTGATATCATCTCGAGTTTAACTTTATTTCGTTAAGTTACCAGATTCTTGTTTATGGCGAATCTAAGACTTATACATTATTACTTTTCTTGATCATTCTCTAGCACGAACCTGGGTTTCTATTCGGTAACGAGTTAGAGTTTCAGTTTCGCTTTAGTTTCTAACAAACATACTGGTATTTCTTTCCTGCTTTCTACGACTCAGCAATGGTTTAATTCCACGATCAGAGACCTCTTCGATCTCCACTCCATCCCTTTGGTTCTAATCAGGAGAATTACAATAGCTCCAAAGCCGCCACTCCAAAGACCTAGTGCCGTGAAATACCATCCACGACCTGCTGCATCAACTAACGGCTGTAAAACAGCCACTCCCGCCGCCGCCATTGCACATCTGACTACACTTGCAGCTGCAGCTGCCGTGCTCGGACTGTCTGGAAAGGTGTCCACTAGAAGGGTGCTATAGACTGTATAAAACCAAGTTTCCACGAAACCCAGAACGAACTGCAAGGTAAGCGGTACAGCTACGTGTATGCGCTTACTCACTGTCCAGCCGTACGTTATAAGTGCTGCTGTAGACATAGTTAACAAACATAAACTGCCTCTAGATCTAGCACGCTCAATGGGAAAGTTTCTAAGGTCGTCTCCAGACACCGTATCTACTGCCCATCCGATTTGCTTGGCTGTGAGTTTGTAGTTATAGTCCATAGCTTTTCCGTTACAGTACGATCCGACTAGAATGCCCAAGCCTCGAGTAAGGTATGTCAGACCGATCTGAAGCTCGTTGAAATGGTAGACGCTCCCATAAATATCCGGGGCGGCAGCGACCAAGGAATTCGGCTGCCACCACTTATACGATATTATTGCAGCGGTTAGACGAGGGACTGCTACGGCGATCGTTCCACCGGTCTAATAAATCAGGTGAAAAAAAAAACCCTCCAAATTGACCGCAATTTCACTTGGAATAATATTTGTGGTAACAGTTTGTGTATTTGTTGCCTTCTTAATCGTTCTCTGGCACGAATCCAGGTTTGTACTCAGTAACCAGGTAGAAATTCAGTTTCGCTTTCGCTTCTAGCAATCATACTGTTTTCCGCCTATGTTTCTTGCGGGTAGCCTTCTTCGTCCTACCCTTCTCCATTATACTCGTGATTGATGGAGTTGTTCTCAGCCAAGTTAGTTGTCTTTTCCAAGACAACACCTATCTCTACCAACCTGCGCATTTCCTCTTCAGTCAATGGCTCTTCATCGGCGAGTACTTCGGCCATTTTTCTTTCCCAATAATTCTCGAAGAACGAAGACAGTGTGACACCTTGTTCTCGGAATTCGCGGCAGAATTCAGCCACGAGATGTGCGTGCTTTTGTAGAAGCTCCTCTTCTTCTTCGTGGATTTCCCGAACTTGTTCCAATGTGTATTTGGGCACCGCATTCATGTATTTGAGGCTGCAGCAGGTGTGACTAAGCTTCAACTCCTCAAACATCTCGAAGCGCATGATTTCTTCGCAAATCTCTGTAGGCAGGCCTGTCGGAGACGCAGGATGGTTTGCTGATTCAAGAAGCTGGACTGGATATCTTCGACACCTTGCGCGATATTCTGGATCTTTGTGAGATCTATTATGAACGTCGACCGTCTTCAGCAGTGCTGTGAATGGTGTGCAGCCGTTTAATGAACATGCGCAACGGCAAGCATCATGTGGTTTGGCATTCAACAACACCTTCTTATGAGTTAGGAAATGTTTGTCGTGTTCTGCCTTTCGTGAGGTTTGGGGATTGAAATAATAGTGCATCTCCGAGCCAATAGACCAAACGCAAGAGTGCAACGCCGTGAAACCTCTCACGGAGTCGTCATCGAAGCGAGGTTGTAGATGGACATTAGCCCCGTGATCGATTAGCCATTCGGCGTACTCAGACAATTTAGTTTGCATTAGAGGAGTATATCCATTCTCGTTCCAAGTATCGATGTCTCTAAACCCAGCATGCCAAAGCTTATCGGCGCTTCTTTTGGGCATGAATGGGTTATGGTAGACCGTGTGGCGCTTCTGTAGTACCATCAGCGACCTTGGAATTTCAACATCTGCTTCAGCCAGCGCTTTCTGAACATCCGCAGCTCGGTCATCCAGTAACCGATCATTTGGTAAATTCAGGTCTGCCCAAGTGTTTTCAGGCAGTGCGTATTTGGCAAGATCAAAAAGCTGTTGACGAGCCTCTCGCAAAGCGTCAACGATAAAGTTTGGTACGCCCGCGTCGGAATAATGACAAAATTCGAACAACACGTTGTCGTAAGGACCTTCACCATAGTAAAAAGCACTTCCAGCGCTTAACAAAAGCCAGGTGCAATCAAGGCATTTGAAATTGGCTGAGTATTCGATCGGTAGGTAGCCATATGAATCGGCCTCGTGAACCAAATGCGATGCCTTCGCGTGGAGGAGCAGTTCGATCCCACGAGGCCAACAATATGCCAAGTGCATTGGATTTTGTCCCCGGCGGTTAAGTTCCTTGATGCTGGATGGTTTAGATTGTAAGATTCGAAGAAAATCCTGCTCATTCTGCCGTAAGATCGCCAGACTAAGAGGGCCACATTCAGCTGCGTCTTGCCACATTTCGAGCGAAGCAACATTCTGTAATTCTATGCTGATACGGAATATACCTATATTCGGTTGTGCGAACGAGGCATCAGTCATTTCTGCTCCTCTATTGACCAGTAGCTGGCAAAGCGGCCTCACTGGCGTGTCGTCAGACGGTGCAAACAGATTAGCTACGGATAGAAGAAGGTCTAGCGCAGTGAAGCCTGTAACGTCAACTTCGTTAATGGGTGCTCCGGCATCTAAAAGAGTGTTTAACAGCTCCCTGAAGGTCGGGCTATTCCGTAAAAGAAAAGTGCCTGAATGCGATAAACATAATAGAGCGTTGTGGAGAAGTGTCCTGCCCTGCTTGTCGACGTCGTATGGTGAAACAACCCTCTCTTTGAAGAGCCGTGGTATCTTGCGATTCGCTGATGATATTATCTCTTCCAATTCCCGTCGCTGAAAATAAGGGATTTCAAGGGAGTTCGGATAAGAAGATATAAAATCTCTTATTTCTTTTATACTCGCAAAGGCGGGAGACGACTCCTTGACGACATTGCGAAGAGTCAGGCTCGGACAAATGTAGAAATAGCCCGCTTGCTTTGAAACTATTATCGACGCTATGAGCGCTTTGGCGACCAGAAGATTTACGTAGAAGACTGAAAGTTTTGCAGTCCAGACTTCTTGACGTGGAGTCCAGTACTTGCACGATTTTGCATGCGGGAACATCGTAGAGTTACTCCAAGAGAGGTTCCATGTGCCTGTCAACAAGGCCCTCGACTGAAGATGAGAAGATTTCGCACAGATACAGCGCTCTCTCGTTTTTAACGTCTTTTGATCTTCTGCGGAGTCCGACACCTTGATCAATGTCTCAGATCGAGAGGACGCGGCTGTAACGCATTGGCCAGGTGTCGCATAGAGTATCGTATCGTATCGAGCAGCGCCATCAGACGTGTCAGTTATCTCCTTGTCGTTTTGAACCAATTCTTGGAGCCGCAACATTATGGTATCGAGCTTGCTGGTCAAGTGTGATTCAACAACTTGGCGCAGGTCGTGCCGTATAGCCGTCAACAACGTCTGATCGAGCGTGCTCCGCTGAACAAGCGTGGTGATGTCGTTTCCGAAGCTTGAAATATCTGCTAACAAATTGCTTGAGAACATTCAGCGCAGTGCCAGCATAGAAGTTCATAGGAAGAGTCTTACACCTGAACGATGCCGAGCGCCAGAGTCAAATTGTCTTGCGCATGGCGAACCGTGTCTCGCAACTTTTCGATCATACCCGTCTTGAATGGATAGAGCGTACGCTGAGTGATAGACTTTACTTTATCCTTGAGAGACGCATGTTCCGAGTCATTCTTCTCCAATTTGCTAAGAACTGGGTGGAGGTCGTCAATACAGCATTTCAAAGTGCCAATATTCGGCGTAACAAGGTTCAGAAGGTCTGGCCGACTCAAAGCCATCAACTTAAGCGTTTCACGCAAAGACAGGAGCGACTTCTCGAGATCCTGAAGGTCTTGCAGCGCAAGGCGAATGTCGCCATATTGTCCAGCGAACGCTTGACAATAGCCGATCAAACCATGACAAACCGTGATGCCAAGAGAGATGACGCCCACGGCGTTTGCAGCCAGAGAGAATGGATCAGCCATTGCAAGCGATGATACAAAGTCGTATGGTCAAAAAATGTTGGAGTTTTCTATCGCAAGGCTCGAGATCTTTAAAAGGCTGTTGAATGGGTATTCAACGCAGAGTGAGGCTGTGCTCTCAGGCTGAATTGACAGCGGCCTTTCTGTCGGCACGTGGCATCAGCATCGCCATTTCTAAAGTTACCCTATCTAGGAGAAGGCCAAAGTTGGCGAGGTTTTCACGTCCAAGAACGGAAATACACTTTACGTAAAGGTCATACATGGTCTGTAGGTGTAGCTCGACGAGGCTGAAGACTACACCTTGATATTGACATGCTATTTCGACTGTCTATTGCGGAAACTCTCTGGCATTACATAGCATCTTCATACGTTCACCAAAACTTCCATGTCGTTGAACGAATTTCTGGAACGAATTCATCATCAAGAAGCTGGTATGAAAAGCTGACCCTCCAGAACTTGTTCCGGCATATATTTGTGTTTTCCTGTATATTTGCGACACCAGATATCAAGGCAGTTTTCTGTATCGTAGGACATTTGATGGCAATCGACGATGTTTTAGGAATGTTGTAAGAAATAAGTTTCTGCATGACCTGGAGGCTAACATGATTCCATATAACAAGCCAAGATTGAATCTCACTAAGGGAGTTTGCAAAACGTTGATCCTCAACTAACGTATACTGAAAGGAGCTGTTTGCTAAGCAGGACCATCGAATGGCGTAGAACGTACATTTCAGATTCAACGTCTCTCCGGGAACGTTCATGTTAAATCGAATTACACTCGAATCCCAGGAGGTATTTCTCGAGACAAAGAATAAGTCGTCTTCGCCATCCCATCGGCCCCAATTCCAAGCGTCAGACATAATAAAACCGTGTTCGCATTTGACCTGGAGAACGTGCGACCGTATGCGCGATATGAACGAGCTCATGTTCATAATTGGACGTGGGTCCATTTCTGTCTTCGGAAGTTGTGTGAAGAGGTATCTCTCTCTTGGAGCGTTTGTATTAGCGTCGAGCGCACAATGTATCAAGTTCCAAGGATCCTCGCGAACAAATTGATCAGGACCGCATTTCCGAAGCTGTACACCTAATGAGTCTTCCTCTGCTGAAGAGCATCGGAGTGGCAAGACGTAGCCATATCTTAGATTTCTCTCACTCTTGATAGTCATCGTCAATACCTGAACCCGAGTCTTTACTCCAAGATTGGTGATGGCAAATTCGGTCAGCTCGTAATCTGGATCTGTTATGATCGACCCGCATAAGGCGAAGGCGTTGATGTTCTCGGCAAGGACACCACAAACTTTTCGACGCTGCGCCAAATCTTCTTGTTGTTGATCTGATGGTAGCTTCCAAGCGAATATGCTGAAGTCTGATATTGATTTGATGGTTTCTTCTTGGAGTCTTCGGAATGCCTTCCCTTCTTCGCCATATAAGAGAGGCATATTTACATCAAATATGCCTAGCAAAGAATAGGCTATATCTTCGATTCGTGTTGTCTCACGTAGAGCTGCCCATGACATCCTCTGGGCTACAGATATCGTAGATAACGAACACTGGTGTAAGAGAATTTCTGTGCCGATATTCGTAATCTTCGAGAGCTGTTCTGCTAAATCGGCCTTCGAACCCCTGTAATTCCAATCTTGGTCAAAGAAAATAATGTGATAGGGAGCAATGAGCTCCTGCAGCGTCCAGCCTCTTGTGAGCCATCGGCAATTTTTCAGTGATTCGATAGACGCTGACGCAGGAAGATCCTCAAGAATGACATAACAGATCTTGGAGCGCTTGTACCACTGGAACATAGAGTTGATAGCCTCCGTTACTTCCGCGCTACTCGATTTATCGATGCTGCAGGTATCCACCCAAGCATACTTGATTCCCGACTGAGCCGCAATTTGACAAGTCATCTCAATCTTTCTGTGGCCTTTTTTGTAGACGTAGGATGAACTGTTCATATCTTTATATGACACCTCTTCTTCTCCCCAAGTGTGAGAGAGTATAGCATACTCTGGTTTCGTGTGACCGATGGGTTCCTCGAGTACCCGTGTGGCAGTATTGATCAGTCGCATAGCTGCTATGCCAAGAATATATCATCCAACATTTGGGGGTGTGAATATAACGGAGATGATGCCTCAATATATGGCCAAAAGATGTATCAAAAAGATTTGGAGCTATGGCGGTTCTAATACAGTGAATTTGTCTGCGTCAGCCTTGGGCTTTAGAAAGACAAACAAGGCCACTGGCTTGCCGATATCGGAAGCAGTAACGATCAAAGTTAGAGACGTACCGAGTACCAACCCCTAGTAGGGCCCGAACCACCGTTAGCAATTTCACTATTCGATGTCAATTGTTTGTTAAATTACAGCTATTCTGATTTTGACTTCCCTGTAACTTTAGGAATGGGGGCACTCATTCGTCAGGAGGTGTTAGGTCACTACTAAAAACCTTGGTGAGAAGATATGGCGCGCAATGACAGGAACAGCGAGGATCTATCAATAGACTGAAATACCCTATGCTTCGTTGAAGAACGTCTGGAAATTGTCTTGCGCTTCTTGCATGACGTCTGTGCCATAGATGTTCTTCTGGACATCTGCATCTGCCCATTTGTCTGGCACCGCACCTTTACCCTTCTTGAGAGCTTCGAATTGCTTATCACGCTCTTCCTTCGCTGCACCCTCGCCCAAATGGAGAGCTCGACCGGATGCTGCTGCCAAGTCGACCAGAGTATAAGCTCGTTCATACCGCACCTTCTCATAGACCTTCAGTGATTTGTTGATGCTCCCAGGTTTGCCGTCTGGACAGTTCACCAGTGTTACTCCAAGAACTGCAGCGTCTTCGATAGCTTGAGCAGCGCCTTGTGCCAAATGCGGCAATGTTGGATGACAAGCATCACCAACCAAAGCTACACATCCATGGACCCATGTCGGTAATCTTGAGTGTGTCCTTAATCTCCATTCGCAGACTTCACCTTCTGGAACCAGGTTAAGCATGCGATGAATCATCGGACAGAAGTCTCCATATACTTCCAACATTTGTTTCTTGCTTCCCTTTGTCGTATATGTTGCGGAGATTTCAGCAGCAAAGTTTGTGTCTGGCTGAGCGGTTGAGATATTGTAAATCTTCTTGCTACTGACCGGATACGCGATGATATGACGCTTCTCGCCTATCCATCGCGTCACTTTGTCAGCATCGATCAAAGCGGCCAGTTCTGGGTCTGACTGCATCTCCTCTCGCGTCAGCATGATACGGTATGCGGCCTGACCGGTATCCTGCACTTGAGCATCCACACCAAGTTCTGTGAGGATTTGTTCGCGGACCTTAGACTTCACGCCATCACAAGCTAGTAGCACATCGCATTCGACATCAAACGGTTCCTTTCCTCGAGGAGTAACTGTGAACTTAGGCTTGGGATAGAATGTCTTCACACCTTCGAGCTGGTGTGAAAAGTGGAACGTGATGGCCTTTTCCCTCTTACAGCCATTGAACATTCCGCCTGCCAGAGAAGCTCGATGACCGACCATATGTGGGTAGTGGTATGTGGCCCGAATATAATTAAGATCCACGTGGGCGAGTTCTTTGTCGGTTGAACCTTCTATTCGATCTGTTAGTTCATGTTTGAGGATTTCTTCGAGATGGCTGTTCTCACGTCTGATACTGGTCTCCTTCAGATCTACTGCCTCTGCAGCAATCTTATCCCAGACACCAAATCGGTCTAGTATTCTGGCCATGTTGGGTGCTAATTGAATTCCAGCGCCTACAAAGCCCAAATTAGAGGCCGTCTCGTAGACATCGATCTTCGTGAAGCCTTGTCTTGCCAGAGACAAGGCACAGGCGAGTCCGCCCATACCTGAAAATGATCAGAATCTGGTGGTGGAATGATGTAAACGATCTCTTACCGGCTCCAATGACACAGACATGGAGATCCACATTTGGCTTGCCCATAGTATGCAAATCCAACGGCATTGCAGTTAGAAGAGTATGAAAACGAATTAAAAAGGTGGGTTGAGGCTGTAGCTCAAGTTCCTTATAATCCAAAGTTTTTATAGTTGAACCACTCCATCGCAGAGATTTCCGCGGGCCCTGCGACTCCGACAGGTTAAATGATCGTCCGGAGCTCTAGGTCTTCTCGGGATGTGAAGTCGGCCTTCAGTTTGGTGATGCGGGGAGATCCCACCACTGAAGGTCCCCACAGAACCCTGTGTGGCACCCAGGAGGGGAATTGCCGTTCGATTCGAAATCAATCAGGAATGCCCGGAAGGAAGTTTGAATAACGAATTTACTAACTTCTTAACTCAAGGTCGTAAACGGTTCCTTGAATTGCTACAAGCTTGCCTCCAGGAACTACATCTTACTTTGCGGGGAGGTATCGGGAAGGTTCTTGGCCCATGGACGGCTCGAACCTGGCTGCGCGTAGGAATTTACTCGCGGTAGTTACTTAAAGATTAATTTACTAACTTACTCACTGTTGAGTGAGGAATACAGATTGAATCCTAAAAGTGGTATTGATATCTCTTTGGACGCTATGAGATTGCTACATTTGTAGAACGCTTTGATAGAACATAGCTCATCACCCTCAAACTTCGAGCAGCTGCCTCGGTGGCCGCTCCTTTTCGATTTCGTACTCGATCTCGCGCTTCGGGCCTTTCGAAGACTTCTTGTTTGGTTTTTGAGTCTTCCCTGCCGGACGCTTTCTCTTCAATGATGCCAAAGTCTTTTTCAATTTCTCATCCTCATCTTCGTCCCCGCTATCCTGACTTTCATCTCCACCTTCTTCCACGTCAGATTTATCACTTGCATCCTCGTCATCGCCACCGTCTTCATCTGCGCTTTCTCCGCCTAACCAGTCCTCCAAATCACCGATATCTTCTTCAGAGCCACTTTCCACATCACTAACATACTCCACTTGCCCAACTCCCTCTTCCTCATACTCGTACTCCTTTTCCACATCATCTTCTTCCTCTATGCCTTCGTCAAGATCTTCGTCCCTCATGCCCTCGCCACCTTTCTCCAGGCTTCTCATCACCTTTTTCCACACCGATTCCTCCACATTCAGCGGTCTATCACCATATGCACCACTCCTCAGCCTCTCCACAAGCTCTCTTTCGATTGCCTTCTCAATCTTGGCAGCGGCTTCTGCCTTTCTTTCCCTACCATCTTCCCTCCTCCGTACTTTCGGAGCCAACCTCGGCACAAGCTTTTCACCCAATCGCTCTTCTTCACGAGCTAGTCTTCTCGTTCTGATGGCGACCTGTGTAAGCCTGGTGAGGCGTTGTTTGCATTTGTGTATCAGAAATTTGGGCCAGTATATCAGGTGCTCGTCGATGACCTCTAGGGCCTTTGCGTAGTTTGACGGTAACCGTATTCGTTCCCACCATTTGTTTGGCATGTGTGCTCGCTCGATCGTCTTCATGTAGAGGTAAAGGCGGCCGGTTGAGGAGTCGGCGCGGATTGTGGCATAGCGCGAATTGGCAAGCGGGCATGATTGTCTGGTGCAGAGACCTGTAACATTGTATTCGTTGCGGCAAAAGGTTTGGTCTTTGGTTGTTCTAGAATAATGTCAGGCTCAAGCGGGTACGGAAGAGTCTACAACAGCACTCACTTAAGTTTGAAGGAGCAGAATTGATGATTGATGATCTGCCAAATAATCTCATCCGATGCCATAATGTAACAGCTTCAGAGAGCACTGCTCGTGAAGTGCGGCGGAATATATGCGTGGGTCGTGGTTCCAAACCCAAAATTCTCAGAAATCTTGGCGATATCAATTGCCGGTACACACCGCCCTTGCAAGCTTCGGCGGGTCTTTGCGAGGCTCCGTCTTGACGTAGACTCTCTGCGATTTCATCAGTCTTGCAGAAAACTGCTCGGCTATGAGACCGGCGGTCTCTCAATTTTTTCGCTCGGCATGTCGTAGAGCTTCAATTGTCGGTCGCTCCACCGTACGACCACCACCGTTCATTCTATCAACATGTAGACCCATCTTCCCTCGTTCATTTAGCATCAACAACCTTCAATTCGATCACAAACCTGGTCCGAATGCATTGAGCCTAGATGATCATACCATCTATGCTCTGTCTACTGCTCCTGGGAGAGCGGCAATCGCTGTAATTAGGATATCCGGGCCATCATGCGTTGAAGTAGGCCTCAACCTCATCACAAAAGTCATGAATCATTTCTCTGACCAGCAAATTACAGATATACCATGCGCTATGCCCGAGCAAACCCCTCCCAAAGCCACGTTACGCCAGCGTACGCACAATCCACGACCCACACGACAACTCCGTCCTCGACTCCGACGCTCTCGTGCTCTTCTTCCCCTCCCCACGCAGCGTAACCGGTGAAGCCGTGCTAGAGCTACACGTGCACGGCGGGCCCGCAATCGTGCGCGCCATCCTGCGCGCAATCGTGCAGCGCGGCACGCGCGCCGCGCCGGTCCGCTACGCCGAGCCGGGCGAGTTCACGCGCCGCGGCTTCCTGAACGGCCGGCTGGGCCTGACGCAGGCGGAGGCGCTGGGTGAGGCGCTCGCCGCGAACACCGAGCAGCAGCGGCGGCGCGCCGTGCGCGGCGTGGCTGGGAGGCTGGCGGAGCGGTATGAGGAGTGGCGCCGCGCGTTGCTGCGCGCCCGCGCCGAGCTCGAGGCCCTGATCGACTTTCAGGAGGACCAGCACTTGGATGAGGCACCGGCGGAGCTTACGGCGTCGGTCGCGCGGCAGGTTGCGGGACTGCGGGCGCTGATCGAGGCACATGTCGAGAATGCGGTTCGGGGGGAGCTGCTTCGCAATGGGATTGGTATTGCGTTGCTGGGAGAGCCGAATGCTGGCAAAAGCTCCTTGCTCAATCGCATTGTGGGGCGTGAGGCTGCGATTGTGAGTGAGGAGGCCGGGACGACGAGGGATGTGGTCGAGGTTGGTCTCGATATTGGAGGGTACTTCTGCCGGCTCGGAGATATGGCTGGCTTAAGGAGCGGAGGTAATGGAAACGGTGCGATCAAGCAATCTACTCAATCGCTATCATCAGATCAAGTCGGAAAAGTTGAAGAAGAAGGCATTCGACGGGCAAAACAGCGCGCACTGGAGTCTGATCTCGTCATTGTCGTTCTCAATGTTGAATTGGAGAGCAATGGCGAGCCTGTGCTTCTTCTTCCGCCCGATGTCGTTGAGACCTCGAACGATTGCGAAGGACAGATTGTTGTCGTCATTAACAAGATCGATCTGATTGAAACCAAGGAACGAGCTAACAAACTCCAAGAATGGACAGCCACCTTACTTGCAATCTTCGAAAACGTCACAGACGATCACATCTTCCCTATCTCCTGCAAGCTCGCATCCGAACCATCATCGTCTAAATCAGCAGACTCAGACCCAGGAAACATCCAAGCATTTCTCTCAGGCCTGACCTCTATCTTCCAGCTGATGACAGACCCACTTACAACCAACACAGCTGAGGACGCATCACTCTTCCAAGAATCTCTCGGCGCCAGCGAGCGTCACCGTCTACTGCTCGAGCAGTGCCGTGACAACCTTGAAGCATTTCTTGGACAAGTACAAGCGCCCGAGGGCATTCGGGAGGATATCGACATCGTCGTGGCAGCAGAGAGCCTTCGAGAAGCGGCCGATAGCCTCGCTCGAATAACAGGACGCGGCACCGCCGGCGACGTTGAAGAAGTTCTTGGAGTCGTTTTCGAAAAGTATGTGATTCTTGCGAAAAGCCGCAAAGCAAACGCGAACGCAACAAAACTAACAAGACAATCTGCTCCAGATTCTGCGTCGGCAAATAACTGCCTCCTTGCCGATCCTGCGGCCAAACCAACGACGATAGAAATACACCGATGGGGACCGCTGCCAGTTCGCAACAAGTGTTGACGACGGCGGCGGGACAGGAACATTCCCAAGCTAGAAGGGTAACAAGCAATTTGAAAATAAGAAAACAGAAAACAGAAAACGCTGGAATCCAACTCTAAGCCATCCTTCCCGAACACCTTGCTTGAACGCGACAGATACGAAACAATTATTCCTCCTCCTCGTACATATTCGCCGCCATGGTGATATGTAACGTCCTGCGTCTTTGGCGTCGTATGTACAAGTGCCATATTATCTTGGCTGGCTTAGTTGTAGCCGCCTCGTCCCATCGAAAGAATTAGGGATGGTGTGGGGAAAGAGATTGGATTATTGGGGATGTACCGGTGGTGGCTAGTTGTAGCCGCCTCGGCCCATGAGAAGAGATTGAAGGGTGATAAGGTGTTGAAGAGGAGTGGGGATGATGTTAAAGTCTGGTCTTGATTCCAACGACGATGTGATCGCAGGAAGGTGAAGAGTAGTGAAGATTATGAAGATGAAGTCTGCTTGGCTTCAATCGAAGATTGATGTGATGCAATGGCTTAATTGTAGCCGCCACGTCCCATTAGAAGTGAATTGGTTGTAGGAAGAGAAGGTTGATGTGGTGAAGAGGGTGAAGTGGAAGAGGATATGAAGATATAAGAAAGACGATGTTGATAGAAGGGTGATTGAGGAAAATTCAGGCGAGAGGATGCCTGACCGGAGTGTTGAGGAAAATAGAGGGATTGGCTTGAGGGAAGAAGGCTTTGACTCAAGATGTGACCAGACTAGCTGCGCAAAAGAAAGAAAGGACAAATGGAGAGCGTTGACTGGAGAGGGAAGGAGACGTGATCACAGACGTTACCCTGTTCTGGAAGCAAGAATGACTGACGCCTGGGGCGAAGCCACGGTTGACGTTGGCTTGGACCTTTGATGGGACGAAGTGGCCTCTTTATATGTGCCTTGAGATGCTGGTTTCGATGGTATGGAAGAATTGGTGGGTGTTGGTGAGTTTTGGCGGCCGAACGGGAGAGGATTGAAGGATCAGGGGATTAGGGGATTAGCCGAAGCGAAATCAACAGAAAAGAGAGTAGAGAAAGTTAGATGGTCAAAAGATTCGCACTATTCAGAGATGCTGTCTGCCTGACTCAGTAAATGAGGCCTCCTTGACGATGAGGGAGAAAAGCGCCTCTTATATCTGTTCGCTGCCTGCTTTTGAGGCCTCAGAAACCGGGGTGTGCGAATATACAGTCATCACAGCCAAGCAAGCATCTGCAAGCGCCGAATGTAACGGCCGATGACATGGCCCAGCCTCAATCTTCAACACCTTGCCGCTGCGGTGAGAGACGCCAATGTGGCTCCGCACTGCCACTCAAGCTATGCCACAACCCATCTTTCGCCTGACCTAACTAAAGCTGTTCTGTGCCTATTCTCCGATGCCGCCTTCGGGTTGGACAAGAGCCCATCACTACACGGACGAAAACGCTTCTTCAAGAATAGACAAGCCGTGGCTGCAGGTGGTGAGTCTCGTCAGCGTCGCGCAACGCTCTAGATATTGCTATTTTGCCATTGGTAATACACAGCGCACAGTGATCCAAAAGAGGATATCAAACCATCGCACCACGGCAATCTTTGCTATACGTGTGCAAAAGCGAGTGCGCTCATTTCAACTGGACCATTACAAAACAGTCGTTCGAGAACGGGTTTGCCATCGACCCGCGACATTGGCTCGCCAAATCGTGCAGAGGGCCCGGACAAAGGGTTCAGGATGCTATCTTAGGTGCATTCCCACTAGGCCGGATGGCGTAGGCCGTGGATTCGGAGCAGTGTTCAGTGTCCACAAAATGCAACGCTCACTCATCATTCTTCTGGGGAGCCGACTGGCTTTCCTTGCTGATGCAGGGAATCGACTTCGAACTGGTAACACGTCCGCAGAAAATGCTACATCGATGTCCAAGATGATCATGATCCGTTACGGATTGACAGTCGCGCCAAGTCGACGAGGGCAAAAGCAGTTCGTAAAGGCTATATGTAGATGCAAGGTGACTAACTATACAATTCTCGATTGCCACGAATCGTTGTGCTCCAACTTCATCGCCCTGCGCCGAGAATACAGCAGCCTTTCGTCCAGACCAACCGCAATCCATGGTGGTGGTTCTTCCACGTCGTTGGTTCCTGCATGTGTACCAGGCTGTCCGCTCGCCCAGCTCATCCTCGAAATGCTAGACTGTGATTTGCGCGCTGATGTGTTGCCGAAAGGGACTGAAGTATCCGGGTTGAGTCGCAGCATGAAACCGTAGATGGGAAAAGCCTAAAATAGAAGCTGACGCTCCACTAATATCCTCCGTCCGGCGACTTCAATTCGCACAGTGAACTCCCCATCTTCAAGCGACACTCAGTTTACTCTCGATTATCTCCGAAGAAGTTTTAGATTGGAGTCTGGGCCTTTGGCTACATACATGCAAGCAACTGCAATCGTGCACTTCACAGTCATCATGGTATTTCACATGAAGAATGATGCTGCGGACTGTAGCGGTGCGTCGGCTGAACCTTCATTGGTCGTGCGCCTCACCAAGCTTTGCGGCTGTGCAAACTCCCAGTGTTCGTTCCAATTGCTACAGCTCGTTGGTCCAATTGCTGCAGCTCATCCTTCACAGGGCTGCAGCTCGTCACGTTTTAGCGTATTCACCGCATTTCTGTTCACCGTACTCCACATATCCCGCTTCTTTTCATCTCTCCTCGGCACTCAGCTAAATGCTAATGCCAAGGGAAACTGTCATATTCCGCTTGCAATCTGTATAGCTGTAGTATCCTCTTCCCGGTGACCCCGAGCTGCGAAGTAAAACCAGTTTCGTCAAGGTGGAGCAAATGCCTTGACCGGCGGCCACATTCCACTCAAACCAAGTTCAGCAAGGACTTGCCATCATAACGTTACTTGCTTCTTCCACGCTTATGTTAGCCGCTTTTGGATAAACTAGCTTTAAATCCCGCGTACCTGAGATCATGCTTCAGCCCTACCCGTGTGACTTGACCGGCAATGTGCTATCAGTTTCGTTTGACCGTTCATGGTGGAACTCCTGAATTATGTTGGGGATAGCATGATGTTTCAGGATTCCGCCTTGTCATAAACTTAGCCCAACACCTTCGTGAGAGGTATCATGCTCAAGCACTGTAGGAGCTAACGTAGTACTGTTCACAGTCAGTTGCAGCTTGCTTCGCCATTCTGGGCAGACACGCACAGTCAACACTGACTCCTCACCGCCATCGTCGGCGCCGGGCAAGTAAACATAGAGGATGAGTGCATGTTCATGGCAAAAGCAAGCGATAACGCGCCCACCGAGTCTGCCCACGCTGAGGACCCTCCCCCAATCGCGGCCATCGATGCGAACGGTGGCCCACCCCTCGTCGCTGCGGCCATCGGGCCCACCTAACGCCTTCATGCGGGTGCTCGGATGGTCGGAGACCGCGCGGGCGCCGCCATCGACCTGCTCGGGGTCCAGCTCCGGGTTGGCGAGGCCCGTCCACACGGTCCTGACGCGCATGGCGTCGGTGCCGATGGCGACCTTGAGGCAGCCGTGCATGTTCGCGCTTAGCTCGAGGCGCGGGCCGGCCGCGTTGAAGCCGCCGCCGCTGGCGCCGCCGCCCTTCGTCGCCAGCGCGAGCCGCGTGAAGCGGTCGCTGATTGCACGCACTTGGCTCAGCGGCGGCAGCATGATGTGCACGTCCGGCTCGCGGCACCGCGGCTCGTGGATCCCTTCTACTACCTGTGGGGACAGCACGCGGATTGGCACGTCTTGCGTGATGATGGTTTCTCGTTCGCGCGACGGCCCCTCGAAGTCGATGGCCGTGTCCCTCTCTTCGTTATCCTGACCTCTTTGGCCGCCATTGGTGCCGCCTGTCGAGGCGCCAAAGCCGGTGAATGGAGTCGAGCCGCTGCCTACTGAGCTTGTAACTATTGTGAGTGACAGAAGAGGTACGTTGTCTTTCTTGGTGAGCCTGATTGACGCGCTGGTTGCTTGGAGAGCGGATTTCAGAGCACGTAGGAACGGATTGAGGGGAACTTCGAGGTTAATGACATTGTTGGCGGCGGACTGGACTACGTGGGAGTCGAAGATCGTGTCCTAGTTTCATATTAACTTCTTCTGCTGCGGCCTGATGCAGGACGGCGGACACGTACATTCGTTAGCACTCTAGAAGATATTTAGCAAGTGAAGGCCCATTGCATTGTCTTTCTACATACGCCCATACTTGTGTGCCTTGCTCGGGAATGATTGTGAAGCGAACTTCATTCTCGTTCAACCTGACCCATGCGACAGGTCCGAGAGATGCGAGAGAAGCTGTGAATTCTATGGAAAGCCTTAGTAAATGGAGCTATCCAATAAAGGTGTATTCTTACTAGTAAACGTCGATATGTTCTGAATCTGAGCCTTGAAGCGCATTTTGAGCAGTGATTCAAGTTCACGCGAAGTCGCGATTTTAGGTGGTCAAGGCGCCTGGCGACATCAGATTGGATTAGATAATATTACGAGATTGCAGCTCGCAAGACCACCAACGAATCATATATCGATGGTTTTGAAATTGAGTCTATTTTATCAAGTTGACTCCTATCGGAATGGATTGGTAATTACTACATATTGATTCTGCAGAGCAAAAGCGGTCCACAATTGGCCATTATAAGCAATATAAGGTATGTTAGAGAAGAGCGTTGAGATATATAAAACCTCTTAGGTCTGATCAAAGCAAAGGTCACTACGATGTCAACTGTTAGATCCCTAAGAGAGCTATGCACGACAGTAAAGATCTCGAGATATCAAACTTAAACTCAATCACCTGCTTCATATGAAAATCTCACGAGAACCACGCATTAAGATTCGCAAAGACCGATGGGAAAAAAAAAAACAAAAAGGGAAATTGAAGAAGGGGTTCTAAGCTACAATCTTTCGGATCCGAGATGTCACACACGGCAACAGTTGCCATGGCTCACGCCAAACCAGCTGTAAGAAACACCTCCCAAATCTCCTCAACCAATCTCCATTTATGATTGTGTGAATGTGTAGTATAAGGCTCTGAGCTAAAAGCTAAAAGAATTCTCCCGCTTCCCCTTCGACACCTATAACCTGCTGGCTGCGTATGGGACTTGGCATGACATTTTCGTTGTGTGAAATCGTTGCAGTGACGTGAAGACGGGCACTGTGTGGAGAGATTGTCGATTAGCTTTTGGCTCAGATACTCGATTGGTGGTTTGCGGGCGCGGCGATACCTTAGAAGCACTTGCGGTGAACGATGGATGGTCCACTCTCATCGTACTCTTGCTTGGAGATCCACATCTGTTGGAAGGTGGAAAGCGAAGCCAGAATGGAACCGCCAATCCAGACAGAGTACTTGCGCTCAGGAGGAGCGATGATCTTGACCTTCATCGAAGACGGAGCGAGGGCGGTGATTTCCTTTTGCATGCGGTCGGAGATACCAGGGTACATAGTGGTACCGCCAGACTAGGTAAGTTAGCTAACTGTTGGAGCTTTCTCGAGATCAGATACATACCATGACAATATTGCCGTAGAGGTCCTTACGAACATCGACATCGCACTTCATGATGGAGTTGAAGGTGGTGACGTGAATACCACCGCTTTCGAGACCCAAGACGGATGGCTGGAAGAGAGCCTCAGGAGCACGGAAACGCTCGTTGCCAATTGTAATGACCTGACCGTCAGGAAGTTCATAGGACTTCTCCAAGCTGGAAGACTGGCTGGCGGTCTGGATTTCCTGCTCAAAGTCGAGTGCGACATAGCAGAGCTTCTCCTTGATGTCACGGACGATTTCTCGTTCGGCGGTAGTGGAGAAGGTGTAACCGCGCTCGGCAAGAATCTTCATGAGGTAGTCGGTCAAATCACGACCAGCCATGTCGATACGAGAGATGGCGTGAGGAAGAGCGAAACCTTCGTAGATGGGTACAACGTGAGTGACACCATCACCGGAGTCAAGCACGATACCAGTCGTACGACCGGAGGCGTACAGAGAAAGCACGGCCTGAATGGAGACGTAGAAAGCAGGCGCATTGAAGGTCTCGAAGACAATTTGGGTCATCTTCTCTCGGTTGGACTTGGGATTGATGGGAGCTTCGGTAAGCAGAACTGGGTGCTCCTCAGGAGCGACACGCAGTTCATTGTAGAAGGTGTGATGCCAGATCTTCTCCATATCATCCCAGTTGGTAACAACACCGTGCTCAATGGGATATCTCAGCGTGAGAATACCACGCTTTGACTGTGCCTCATCACCGACATAGGAGTCCTTCTGACCCATGCCAATCATGATACTGTCCATCCATTCAGTATGTTATTCGATTTTCATGAAAGTGGAGGAAAAGCATACCCATGGTGACGTGGTCGACCGACGATGGAGGCTGTTGAGTCTCAGCATAATATTCTAGAAGGCCAAATGTGATTAGACTTACGGAAGACAGCTCGGGGAGCATCATCACCGGCGAAACCGGCCTTGCACATACCGGAGCTGGAGATGTGTTAGCATGATTATTCAGAGACGATTGAGCTCAGTGGTGTGGATGGCATGTCAATGAAGACGACATGATGGACCATCGCACAAGGCCCAAGCTCCAAAGGTGCAATTTTGAGGATCTCACCCATTGTCGATGACTAGGGCAGCAACTTCTTCTGTATAAAGCGAGATGTGTTAGCATGAGAGTCCTAGCAGCGAGCAGATCGAAACGGTTATGGCAGAAGCAATATTGAGTGGAGGGCGGCGCTGATACTGGGGATGCCTTACCTTCCATGGCTACGTCTGATTAGGATGCGGTGAGCTGAAAGAGGGGTGAACCGAAAGCAGTCGACTTCTCAAAAGTCGCGGAGGATGCGGAGGGGTAGCGGACTGCTACTGGCGATATGCACGGAGGCTATGGGAAGTGAGGTGAGGTGGTGTTAAAAAGGTGGAATGGGGTTTGGGTGTTCGGGGTTTCTGTGCGCAGAGGCGAGAAGAGACTGGTGGAGGGAATTGGAAGAGGGAGCGAAAGGCGGGCACTGCTATTTTTGCTAAGTCAGCAACGTGCTTGCCGCAAAGCGACGTGGCTGGAGTTCTTGCTCACCACAAAAGCTGCTGCTGCACCTTTGGTCCTGTTGGATTCGATGCTCGGATGCTGATGGCTGATGATATTTTTGCTGTCTGAATTTCTATTTATTTGTATCTCGATGGCAATTCTGCAGCCTGCTCTCCTGACCACCAGAGCATCTGTCCGCGCGTCCCACAATCCCACTCCGCCACTGGCGCATCCATATTCATACTGAACATGTTCGCTGTCTCTCTGCACTACCAGGCATCTTTCTACGTCGCTTGGCGTGACATCTTTTGGTCTATCAGCGAGAATCCGTGTGCTTGTTTGATGGCTCCGACCATTTGCACCCATACCGTAATCTCCCACGCCTCACCGCCTACGTAAAGGTTCAGCGGCTTGCGGCGGGGGTGTAGAGCGGTTGGGATACATCACGGTAGGTAGCACATGTGGCAGTTATCAATCGGAGCTCGTGTTGGCAGCAAGGGCGGACTGGGCAGCGGAGCGGAAATACGATCTTCAACCTTGCCCACAAGTCTTCTTTCCTCATAACTTATAGCCATGGAAATGGTGCTATAGCTAGGGGTAGGCGTTCTGAACGGCATTCTACTGAGGCTGGTGGTTGGATCGCATAGTGGCAGCGTTCAGAGCCGGAGAACCTCGACGCACGTTCCGGAGCTTTCTTTCGTCATCCCTCAAACGCCAAGCCTAGCTATTGCTCAGCCAAAACTTCACATATACCAGTTTTCCACAGGCAGCACAATTCCTGCAACAATCACATTTGAAACACTTTACTCTCAAGGCGTATTCGTCTTATCCTCTTAGGTTTCACTGTATCTTCCTATCCACCCAATTCTTGGATCACACGACTTCTTAAGCTCTTGAAAATGGCAGACCAGCGTCTAAACGACCTGCTCAAATGGGGCATCGAAAACTCAGAAACTGCTCGTGAAGCTTCAGACAATCCTCCACGGCCTGGAGACCCACGACAAGGCATCAACGCAGATGCTCTGGCGGCGCTTCTCGGCGGTCCGACCGATGCCGACCACATGCTCAACGCCATGAACGCGGTTACCTCTCCAGAAGTTGATCTAGAAAACAAGCTCACAGCGTTCGATAATTTCAATATGCTGATAGAAGACTTGAACAATGCGAACAACATGGAGAATCTGTCATTACAGGCAGAAAACAAAGAAAAGCGCGGGTTGTGGGTTCCGCTACTGGAGCAACTGAAGCATGACGACGCAGAAATGAGGCGCATGGCTGCATGGTGTATTGGAACGGCAGTTCAAAACAACGAAAAGACTCAAAAGAAGCTGCACGAGCTCGATGGCATACCACATCTTGTCACTCTCTCAACATCAGATTCAAATTCAAAAGTCAGAGAAAGAGCTATCAAGTCTCTGTCGTCAGCGATACGAAACTATCCACCGGCTCTGGACACTACGATGGAGCATCTTCCAACAGATTGGAAGACTACCGGTGCTGTGGACGCAAATGATATGGACACAGTGGACAACTTGATCGATTCCATGAAACAACGGTCACGAAAGCTAGATGAGACACAGTCTTAGGCCTCTATGGAAATCTCTTTGCATTGCGGGCGCATGAATGAAATCAAAAGAATTGCATTGGTGTGACGTTGAGATATAAGAAGACTTGATATCCTATAACTGCATGGCAACCTGAACTCGCCCTGCCAACGTTGAAGCTTACAGGGGTTGGCGTTATACTCTGCCAGTGGACGTCTGGCATGTTTGAAGGGAGCTCGAAATGAGCTTAACCTTACGGTTATTTGGTCGCCGGTTATTGTACATATCTGGCTAGCAGCTGGTTATAAGTCAACCACTACTAAGCCTCCAGCTTTAAGCTAGAATCCTCAAATCACTCGTTACGCCCAACTCGTCTTTCGAACACTAAGTGCGCTTTCTCACTCTTGTACTCAAGACGCGGTGATAGCTATGTGCTCATCCCAGCGTGGCATCGTATAACTCACCACCCTGCTCCAAGATGCTCCGAGGTTTGTTTCGTCGCTTTTAAGTTCAGTCGAAATGATTTGCCTCGACCGACATATCCAGAAGCCTGACCCGCTGCAGAACACGCCCATGATCATTGTGCCCGTATCACTCTAGCCTCTAAATTTATGGTCTGTTCTGTAAATCGTCCGCCAGGTGCACTCAGAGCACGGCGATCGCTGCAGTCACGATGTCGACAAATGCGTCTCTGCTCAACTTCACTTGGTCTAGGCCTAACCCCAACACAAATACCCTTTGGTCCTCTGGATCTCGAGACACAAGTGAACTGGCGATTTGACTGGCCAGTAAATGCCCAACTGTTTCTCTCTCGGCGTCTCGTCCTCCGAGTATTGTTGTAGCGGTGAGGTGGCTCATCGGTAGGAGATCAGACTGCGGTGTATCGTCTTCACCTTCTTCAACGTCAAGTGAGGGTATTGGAGGTGCCTCTGGAACTGACGCGTCCAAAGGTACATGGATCCAGTGTGAGAGGCGGCCGGACTGTGATATCGTGAGGAGGAGTTTGTCGGCGAGAGAGATGGAGGTTAGGACGGTTTCCACATTTTCGATTGTCACTGTCGCAGATTTTGTACGGGCTGGGTAAGGCTCTTGTACTGCTTTCGGCGGGGAGGACGCCATTACGATATGCTTCCGGGAGAATATCGAGGAGCGCGGTAGAAGATGGATTGTGTGTAAAGACGGTAGTCCAGCCGTATGAATTTTTGAGACATCGAAGCACTAGCCAATCGGCATTCAAGAACGCCGACTTGAATTTCCAGCAAAGAATTTCTGCGGGGAGAACAATTTGGGTCACGAACCGCACATTCTGGATCTCATTGCCTCAGATCCCCATGGATACGATTTCAAGTGGTTTAATATGCCAAAATTTGTACCTCGACAGCGCAAGCACAAAGCTCGTGAGCGGGAAAAGCCGAACTCTATAATCGAAGTCACCCAAAGCGACAGCAATGCGGCGGAGATCCTTCCACCATCCAAGTCGGAGCGCGAAGAAAAACGTACGAAGCTGAGAGAAGAATTGAGGGCGCAGCAGCCAAATATATCGAGCAAGAAGCAAAAGAGATTGAACAAATACATAGAGACAAAGCTGAAGAAAGACGAGAATGCAGAGCTCATCCGGAAGTTAGCCGAGACAAAAGTCGACACAAGCTTATTCCAGAGCTCCAAGAAGCTAGGAAGGGTAACTGAATCAAAAAGAGAGATCTTGAGTAGAGCTCTACGGGAGAAAGCGGCTGGGATCAACGTGGACGAGGCAAACGCGGTGCTTTACGAACAAGTCCCCGAACGCGATGAAAGCTCAAGCAGCGAGGAAGATCTAAAGCCCAGTGTACAACATGCCACCGACAAATCCTTCCAGTCACAAGTTTCGTTTGGAAGTGGCCTCAAAAGACCGCTTGAGTTGGATGAGGATGGGAATCCTCTCATAAAGAAAAGGAAACGATCCAAGAAGAGCAATGCCATCAGAACCCTAGAAGCTAAAGAGAAAGTTTGTGATGACAATGGCGACGAAGATGAATGGAATGGATTTAGCTCAGCATCAAATGTTGACCTAGAAAGCCATTTGCCTTCTAATAACACGGTAAAGTCAACTGGTTTGATGACCGATTCGGAAGATGAGAGATCAGACAGCTCTGAAGACCAAGAAGAAGGCACTGGAGAAAGTGAAGACGTCGGTAAAGACCAGACCAACAAGTCCAAAGCTCGTTCTTCAGCGTTCAAAGCGTGGGCCGATGAGCAACGAAACAGAACGTTTGGATTCCACCCCTCAAATGCAATCACAGATACGCCGATATTGCCTCAACATATACCAATCAAGTACAAACCACAGCCTGTCGAACAAGATCCACTTCCACCAGAACTAGAAACGACCACCAATGGTGATCGCAAAGCTCATGCTGTGCAGGTGACGCGACCTGAAGAAGTTCAAACTGCCAGACTTGCACTGCCTGTGGTAGCTGAAGAGCAAAAGATCATGGAAGCAATCTTCAATAACGATGTCGTCATAATATCTGGTCCTACTGGTAGCGGAAAGACAACTCAGGTACCTCAGTTCTTATATGAGGCGGGTTTTGGAGATCAGAATGGGCCAACACCAGGCCTCATTGGAGTCACACAGCCCCGAAGAGTAGCTGCAGTTAGCATGGCTGCAAGAGTTGGTCAAGAGCTTGGAGCTGCAAAATCGAAAGTCTCGCATCAAATCCGTTTTGACACCACCGTTAGTCGAGAGACGGCCATCAAATTTATGACCGATGGCGTCTTGTTACGAGAGATATCGGAAGACTTTACCTTAAAGAAATACTCAGCTATCGTCATCGATGAAGCTCATGAGCGAACTGTTAACACAGATGTATTGATTGCTCTGATGAGCCGATGCATAAAGGCGCGAACGCGATTGGCGACTGAGAAGCCAAATCATTATACACCACTGAAGTTGATAATCATGTCTGCGACTCTGCGAGTCTCCGACTTCAGAGATAATAGCAAGCTTTTTCCTATTCCACCACCTCTTATTGAAGTCGAAGGTCGGCAGCACGAAGTTACTCCTCATTGGTCTCGTAAAACTACTCATAGCTATGTGGAGGAGATGTTTACCAAAGTCAGTCGAGGACATCGGAAACTACCACCTGGAGGCATTCTAGTGTTCCTTACTGGCCAGAGTGAAATCCAAACAATGGCACGCAAGCTACGAGAGACATTCGGTTCTACACAGGACTTTCAATCGCGACACTTGCCCTTGCGAATAGATCCATCTGAGATGCCATTGGAAGACGAAGATCTTGAAGTGGAGATTCCTGCTACTGCTACATCCGACCAAACCGTGGATGCTGCTGAAGAAGGCTCGGACAGCGATGTCGAAATAAACATACATGATGATCCGGATGACGACTTCAAGATAGAAGGAGAAAAGGCCGCGAATTTTGCAAAAGTTCACGTTCTCCCACTATATTCACAATTGCCTTCAAAGGAGCAATTGAAGGTCTTCGAGCCACCTCCAGATGGATCTCGTCTCATTGTGCTAGCAACAAATGTCGCAGAGACTTCCTTGACAATACCAGGAATTCGCTACGTCTTTGATAGTGGACGGGCAAAGGAGCGGCAATGGGATGCAGCGGGTGTTCAGACTTTCGTGACAACCTGGATCAGTAAAGCCAGCGCAGATCAGCGAATGGGTCGAGCCGGCCGTACTGGACCTGGACATTGCTACAGACTCTACTCGTCTGCCATTTATGAGTCTTTGCAAGACTTTGCGGAGCCTGAGATCTTTCGATCGCCCTTGGAAGGAGTGGTTCTGCAATTGAAGTCGTTAGGACTGCCAAGAGTCTACAACTTTCCATTCCCTACACCACCAGATCGGCAGAGTCTCGTAAAGGCTGAGCAGTTGCTAGCATATCTCGGAGCGCTTGATGGAAATGGCAAGATTACAGCAGTGGGAAAGGAACTCCAAAGATATCCGCTCAACCCTCGCTTTGCGCAGATGTTACGACTCGGCCAGATGCATGACTGTGTAGACCTTACCATCGCCATGGTAGCCGCACTAGACGTCTCCGAAATCTTCATACCTCAAAGCTCCATCGACCACTCGCTACCCAATAACGACGATGTGGCTATAGAACTCGACGCCGAAGAAGACCAGGACGAAGCTCACCGCGCAGCCATTCTCAAAAAGTACAACAGCGCGCACGCCAACGCCTCCCGGCTGGACCGCACAAGCGACGCGATCAAACTCCTCACCATCCTGCACGACTACTCCCACGAGCCCGCGTCCAACCAAGCCCCATTCAGCACGTCGCACTTCGCGCGACCCAAAGCCCTCCAAGAAGCCACCCATCTCCGGCAGCACCTGCACGCGCTCCTGCGCACCGCGCAGCCGCGCTCCCTGCGCTACACGCCCGCGCTCCCCACGCCTTCCCCGCGCCAGCTCGCCCTGCTGAAGCAGATCGCGGCCGCCGGCTTCGTCGACCAGGTGGCGATGCGGGCGGACGCGCTGGCATCGCCGCCTCCGGCACCGCGCAAGCCGCGCCGCGCCGTCGACGTGCCCTACGCGCCGCTGCTGCGGGCGCGCGAGCGCGGCGGCGCCGACGGCGATGGCTTCGTCTACCTGCATCCGGCGTCGGTGCTGGCGCGCGTGGCGCCCGCGCAGCTGCCCAGGTTCGTGGTGTATCATGCGCTCCGGCGCGCCGCGGCGGAGCATGGCGGGAAGCAGAAGCGCGTCCGCATGGTGCCGCTTGGCCCTGTCAGCGCGGAGCAGCTGGTTGTTTTGGCGAGGGGCACGACGCTGCTTGGGGTCGGCAAGCCGATTGGGAAGATTGGCGTGTTGCCGGCTGAGGGGGGGTGCGAGCGGAGGGAGGTGGATGTTGTGGTTAGCTTGGAAGGGGGCGATGGTGCGGTTGGGTGGCCTTTGGCGAGGAAGAGAGTTGTGCAGAGGAGGGTGGCCGGGGAGGGATGGGTTGTCGAGAAATGGATTGATTGATTGTGGAAAGCTGGAGCTGGATGGCTATCAGCTTCACTCGTCGAATGAAGTCACGAAACGACGGCATGAAAAGGGTAATCTGGAGACTGTCTGTACTTCGTACTTGGGAAGTATTATGAAACAGATGCCTGGATTCACTAACATCCTTCTCTAAGGATACTTTGGCTACTCATACCATCATATTCATATGTCTCGAGCTCCTGGCCTACTCTCTCCGTCTCATTGCTTCTCCATTCATCGTCTCCAGTGTCTCTCTATCGACTGGTCTTACATGTTCAGAACACATATCTCTGTCCTTGAATTCCTCTCAGCATACATTGCTCTCACTCCCACATGTCGATAGCGGCCCGCTGTAGGATACCTGCACTTCGTGATGAATAACGTCCTCTTCGCGCGGTACAACATCGTTAGTCGATTCTGCAAACTCGTTCAGCATTCATTGATCTAGTTAGAAGGTATCATAAGAGACCCACCGATGAAGTTCGTTGGAAGAGCAGTTGCAGAAACGGCAAGGAAGAGAAGAGTAAGGAGCTTCATGGTGGATTTTGGCTATATTCGAAATTGCGAAAGCGTTGAAGCAGTTGTGAATTGATTGACTTTGAGCAAGAGCTTATGAAGAGTATGAAGATTTCTCTGTTGCTTAACAGCGTACTCGGCGCCTCGGCGAACCATATCAGAGTATATATACGTCGATACTAAATTGAAATCATTGAATGTACAGTCACATCCTAACTCATTCTCTAGAGATTTCATTCGCGTTCAAAACATTCATAACCATGAAGACGCTTGGATACCTTTCTGTACGCTCGGCAGATATCCATTCCATGGCTTGCGATAGTCACTCGGCGGTCGTACGGTGGATATATGTGCGCAACCACACACACGAGGTTGATAGACTTGTGGAGCAGAACGAGCACAGCAAGGAGTACGAACTGGAGTCGTTCTCCGCTCGTGTCTCCTTGACGGTGGTTTCATGTCGATGAGCAATATTCTAGTGTTATTCTACCCTTGCGAAGATATCCTCGAACCGGGAAGTAGGAAGCGTTTATGCTGTGTAGACTTCGTTGGTGGTGGTGCATTACGAAACGTTCATTGCTGTCACCATCTTGTACGCCTGTGGTTGGATCTAGGCTGATACAATTCACACCGCCTCCATCAAATCGGATTGATTAAACCGGGCTTCTTTTTCTTCGGTACTACTTGTCAAAGATGACGGCCCAGGGCCAGAAGTGCTCTCGTTGTTAATGTTCGTCCTTTCATCCCGAGACGCACCCAGTAGCGATACAAATCATAGGTACTTTGAATTCAAGTGAGTCTGACTCTGTGAGCGCATCGAATCTTCGCGTGATTCGGCATTGGTCTTGTTGTGTGTCCATTCCCGAACAATCCCTGCCCCGCTACTCCGAAAATTTCATTCGCATCGTCGCTGCCGCCTTGATTCCGGAGAGCCTGTTTCATGCTGTAGCAATACGCCCTCGACCCGCAGCACCACCATCGAGCTCTTCTGGCCTTTCAATTTTATTGAACGATTTGATCTGAATTTCGGAGTCTTTCCCCCATGCTTGGTTGTCAGTGTCAGCCCTGTGGCGGCCGTTGTGTGCTGTGACACGCACTGTCGCTACTCTACGTCGATTCAGCGTGAGGCCACTAGGCACATCTCGCATGATAATTATCGTACATCGTATTTAATCTTAACATGCGTCTGTAGAGAATCGGAAGAAGAAGTGATGACAGGCTTGGTATTGTAACACCTAGGTAGCTAGGTGTTCTTATATGGATTGTGCACCGGGCGCTAAATGGCAGCAGTTTCAGCGGATGAAGGGATAATATAATGTTATATGCCTGAGGCTGTCAATTCACTGTGAGGCAGCTCTGTGGCTAAGCATACCATTCCTTTCTTGCCGACCTACTTTGTCCCTGCGTGTCGAAACAGAGCTCGCTGGTCAGGCCAGCCTGCATCGACGGTTGGGAAAACGCGCGACCAGCACCAACGTGTTCGGGATAATACTTGGAACGACGACTTGACGAGATACCAGGTATAGATCCTCTGAGTGCAATGTCTATCATTAACAGGAAGCGTTGACTGAACCGCAGCAGCAAAGTCCCACTACCAGCCAGACACACTTGGTACGCCCAGCTGCCACTTCTTCATCCTCGAACCTGTCGCAATTCTTTGCGCAGACGTACCGCTCTCTGGATGACTTTATCAATCTTCCGTGCCATCGAGTGGATACTTCGGCAGCGGTTACTATCGAGAGATGGAGTGTGCTCGGGTGAGTCTTGCAGATGCTGCTCCCAGACCTTGTTGCCGCCAAGAGATGAGTCCATACTCGAGGGACGAAACATGCACGAGAGAGTCTTGCAGATGCTGTTGCAGCGCCTCGCTACTGCCGAAGGATCGATCGCACTCCTCACAGTGGAAGGATGGGGCATTGGTGCAGATCGTGACAAATAGCACCAAATTCGTCCATTCATCACTTAATTATCTATCATACCCATAGCTACCAACCCCTCACAGACTCAGGAGATCATTATTCTTATTCAGTACCCCAATCGAATCGAGCTGGTGGGATGCCACATCCCACTAAGTCAACGACCTGAGAACATCATGCTGGAAGCCCGCCGTACTATCAACCAACATATCAGCTATAGAAGAGTTCTCAACCATACCAACGTGTTAACTGTCGCACATGCACAGGCAAGCTCGTCCTTTACTCTATGGTATCTCTACCTCTCTAATACTTCAGCGCAGATCCAAATGGTCAAGGGCCGAGTCACACACACGCCCACCGATGAAGCCAATACCTCACCGACGCACTGCGCGATCCGTCGACACACGAACCTTGCTGCCTTTAAAAAAAAACTTTGTGCCGGCCCGGGATTGCATGCTGAATCGATTTGTCCCGCGTCCGATTGTTAATCACATGGCCATGGGAGTACTTGGGGTTGCACTTTCGGGGTTAGCTATGGCTTTCTTCACTGGACGGAAATGGTCTGAAAACGCTGATTTTGGCCTCCTCACACGAATTATCTCTGGTTCATCGGATGATGTTGCGGGCCAATGAGAACTGGTTCCTGAGTAACGTTGAAGATCATGATAATATCCCTTGCGCTGAGAATGCGACGTAGACTATTGTACAATAACGTGAAGACGACGCAAGTTTTTCCTCTATCCTCCGCAACCTCTACTTCAGTAAAACAAAGCTTGAGGCTCTACAACGCAATTTAGCTCTTGAGAACTTTTGAGGATAATAAGTCAATAATTAAACGCCATCAACCTCCTGCTAGACTTTAACATCTTGTTCTCCCCTAGCAGTCGGTCTCGCTCCACTTCCATCTTATGGATATAATCAATCGCACTGGCTAGAACGACTGCCTTACTTGGCCTAGGTGGGTCGTGCACTTGCGGGTCACAGCGCGGGAGCGTTGGGACGGCCATACGCAGCCGCTCAAGCTCCGCATTGATGCCTTCGCGGTATTTACGTTCGACTTCGTTGTGTGGTTGGCGCTTACAGATGCGTGACCTACGGGGCTTGGCAGAGTCACTGTTGCTGGAGTCGCTGGAGCCACTGTTGGAGCGGTCAAGGCGAGGGCGGCCACGTTTGCGCTTGGGTGGTGCTTTCTTGAGTAATTCCATCGCCTCGGTGATTGGGGTTGATATTTCGCTACGAGAACTGGTGGATAGGTTGTCGATATCGTCGCAAACTGATGGAGTTGGGGAATGGTAGTTTGCGGGGAGATCGAGGCAATGGGTGAAGTCCAAGGTCGGCGCATCGTCGGCTTGCCCAAACCACTCCAGCACGTCTGTGTCTGTTGGTTTGCCGCCTGTGAAGTTGATATCTTGCCGTGGCGGAAGAAGGCTTTCAAAACTAGGAAGAGTAGAATCAAGAGTAGTTGGTAAAAGCCAGCCGTCTTCGCAGTCACCAGCGTTTGGAAAGAGGCTAGAAGCTAGTGGATCGAAACCTAAGTACAAGTCGGCCATATTGGTCTTAGCTGAGCTCAAGTGAAGAGGACGGATTAGGTAAGATGAGGGGCAGTTGTGAGGACATGAAAGTCACATATCTCTGCGGATGTTCACTTAATATATAGGTCTTGAACGCGCTTCATTCCGTATGAAGTGCATCACACAAACAATAGATTACATCTTCTGCACAGATTGGTCCAGTAAGGACAGGCTCAATTGCCATATGCAGGGAGCGAACGTACGATAATGGATCGAGTATCACGGAGGATGGCAATGTCCACGGAGGTGCGTTGTATTTCGGCGAGCTTCGTCTGAACCGCCAGGAGCTAACATTGAGCATACTTTTCTCCATGCGCTAATTAGCACGTGGACATGCCAAGTCCCTTCGCTGCGTGTGGGCTGATTCTAGACTCGGCTCTGACGCCTTTCTCCAGCCAGTCACATTTCGGTATTACGCATGTCAACCCAACGACCCAGATTCCCCATGCATTACCGTACTCATCTCCGCTGTTGCCTCCGGCCAGTCAGCGGTTCGGCCGAGAGAGGTTGCTTCGGACCACGCCTGGTGCAGCGGCGCTCACTAAGGCCTGCTGCGGCCAATTTCTCCACAGGCACCGCTGGTGAGAGTACTGTCGTCATCCTCAGAATAAACTTAATCGACCGAATACTTGCACGGCCATGGCGCTAGCTTCGTCCACAGCCGACATCTTAAGCCTCACGCGCACCGCGGCCAACAGAATCGAATTGGAGTTCACTTCATCAATAATTTAGGTCTATAGCCAGCTCTAATGGAGTCTGTCTACTGTGCATTATGCGACAAATTCTGTAATAGACTTTCTGGGACTTGCGGTCGTATGATTCAAAATTTGAGCGTTCACGTAGCAGAGCTCATAGTCGATAAGTAGGAGGACATTCGGTCCACAACTTGTAGAGTGGCTCTAGCAAGATATAGCAATGCATCTAACTTCACGTGCACTTTTCTTTCCTTAACCATCGATTTCAAAATGGGCTTTTCCCACTTGCCCACATGTTGGATGTGCAGCAGGCGCTCTCAGTGCGGTGTGCCATCAACAGATCAAATCGAATGCTGTACAACTCGCTGGTGGTTCTACCTATGACTGTGCACCGTATAACTCGATCAACTTGAAGACATCGAATCAGGGGAACCCCAAAATATTGAGTTGACAATATCGTACGGTAAGAGTCCATCCGGTGATGAGCTCAGAGAGCTTAGTTGGCCAATGCCTGAAGTTGTGCTGCTGCTTGACTCGCCCACTTCTCCCATAGTACGTGGTACAAATCTTTGCAATGCTGTCACCGACCTCACCAGAGGTTCTGATAACTCGCCAGGATCGACGCCAGAGATTAATTCCAACATGACAGTAGTCAACCTCGATAGAAGCCCCTGAACGCGCTCAGAACGGGTGGGCTCACCGAGTATGCCGAGTAACAGAGCCGAACTCAGCGACCGATGAACTGCAGCCCAAGACTGGCATGCGAACTTAGAAATATTTTGAAAGCCAAGGAAAGCCTCAACCGTTTCGGTCAAGCTCTGTATACAGAGAGCTCGCAGAGAGAGTGCTAAATCTCTGTGTTCCTTCCGATAACTCTGAGCTCGGATAGTTGGCCGACAGAGCTCAGAGAGAATATAAGATCGATGCATCGAAAGGTTCCAGAATTCTAGATAGTCTTTCATTAGTCGGCACTTCGTTATGTCGGTCAGATGATCTTCCATTTGTTCAAAATCTTCCTGAATCTGATCTCTGCATTCAACAATGCGAGAGAGCTGCCGATGCAATGGGAGTGAAATAGCTCTCTGCTGGACGATGTCGAGGCCAATCTTACAGAGTCGTCGCATGGTGTCGACATAGGAGAGCTTTCCTGTAGCTTGGGCTTGCTGACGTTGCGTTATAATGGTAGTTGGAGACATCCTGTCGAATGTGATAGAAAGCAAGCTATCTTGCCATATGATTTGCCACCTGAGGAACCATTAGCAGGCTAGAAAGCATTGAGAGAGAATCTAACAATCTCTCACCAAATTCTACTTTTGATCGTCTGGATCAGAGAGGGATCGGAAGACGGAGGTTCAGCATGAATGCCTAAGCTTTGTGCCAGACGAATGGTAAGGCCTAGAAATCCTCAGCCCTGGTTCTACTATGCGGTCAGTAATCAACGGTAGCGCACCTAGTAGTGACCAAGCCACGCCAGCATTCATATTGTTTGACAAAACGTTGCCCAAAACCAACAAATTCTGCAAATCAACCAAGGTGGCTCGAGACAAGTAGTTGACGATGCGCAAGCACTCATAAGCACAAGCAACTGGATCATCAGTTAGATTTTAGCAACAGCGGTACATAATTCAGTCGTACCATAGACTTGCGACTTCATCTGGCGCTCCTTCCGCGGGAGATCGGAGCATTGAAGCCCAGAAGCTAAAGTCGCGAAAAGAAGACCAAGCCAGTGCAAGCTTTTGCCGAAAACCATTTGACTAGCTAGGGCACCTACCTGGACGGTAAGTTCGGTGCTGCTGCGATTTCTAAGGAAATCAAGCAGGTCGCTTTCGAATTGCAGGATGTCAATGACACCCGGATAAATGATGTGCGCCATATCTCGAAACTGCTTGAAAACTTGCATGCATTCTGAGTCAGACGAAGGTAGCAATTTGCATAACAGTTCGATTCGCAGGAATGAGCTATGGGGTAATCCCCAAAGGTCAACAAAGGGATAGGTTGCGCTCTCATTATCCAAAGCAAACACAGGTAATATGCTCCTCTGTAGGAGATCTTGGACTGCACCGTCTTTATTGTCGTGGGCCAGAGCAGCCACCATTGCTGGCACGGAATTCCCTCCGAGGTATACTGTGTCACCAGTAAGAGCATTTTTAGCTGATATTCCTTCGACGATTAAGGGATCAAGTGTGCCTCCCGCCGCGGAGCTCGCATCCGTACCCGTCCCAGACACTGCTCTGCCATGGCTACCAGGTTCTGTGGTAGTCTTGCCAACCTGGTTCTGCAAATCTCTTAACAAACAGCTGACTGTGGAGAGACTATCACGCATTTCGTCCCATTCTTGTTTCGACAGGAGCCAGTGTGCGGCTCCGGCGTTGGTAGATGGCACTTGAGGGCTAGTTTGCCGTTCGCGAGCCCGTTTTGGCTGCCGCTGAGGAGCGTACGAGCAGAGTTCTGCATGTCCTCTCTCTACACAAGACTGGCACGGAATCTCATACGTGCATTTGACTTTGCGCAAGCGACAAGGCTGGCAGACTTTTTGTGATCGCCGTCTGCGCTTGGTGCGGAGAGCTGCCGCTACTGGATTCGTTTCTGAGTCGGGGGTTTCTGCTGGGGCGTCGTCATCGTGCGCCTTCTCAGGCCCGGTATATTCCATTGCTTGATGATCAACAGGTTCCATTTATGGTCTGGCGTTGATTCGTCTCGACGGGGCCAAAGTCGAGTAAGGCCGTTATGTTTTGCTATTCATGAGTCGAGCCTCGACAGAACGTGGCCTGATTTAAACGTGGTCTGATTTAGACGTTGCAAGTTCGGCGAATTTCGGCCGAGTACAATACCATCAAGCGGTACCGTACGGCCAGCCAAGGGTCCACTGTCCAGCGAAGCCACTGTGCTGCACTGCCTGCAATCCTCACCACCCACACTTCAGCCTCCTTAGCAAGCACGCAGTATGCGCACTTAGTTGAAGATGTATCCAACTTCTCGCCGCCGAACTTATCCTCTGATACCTATGATGTCAGTATGGAGCATAACGTGTTGTCCGACTCGGAGGGTTCCCTCACGCCGCGATCGCCACGTTCGAGTAATTACAAATTGTATACTCGCCGCCTCCAACTCCTCCACCATTCCCTCAAAAACAAGCACTGAGGTCGTCCGGAGCGAGCACAGGCAAGGAGATAGCTAAATACAAGAAGCCCGGGACAATTCGAGCGTGCTTCGCTCATCCGCGTGACTCGGCAACAATGAGCATGTCCACGGATATGCCATTAGCACGCCAGTCATGGCAAGGCACAACGACGGGGCCAACAACGACGATAGCGGCCACCGCAAGGCATTACAAGGTATCATGAAGGGAGGCATAATGGTGGCGGGCACAACGATCGCGACGGTGAGCACAGCGGGCACGGTGGCGGAAACGGTCATCGCAAGGCATGACAAGTGCAGCAGAAGGACACCAAAGGCTGGCCTCTATCTCTATTTGCCTGTCTGTACGACCGTTGCGCCGGAAGTGCGACGCAAAACCAGCTCTCTACTGTACAGCGACAGGCCGCGAAGCCTGCGCGAGCCTGCCTCAAACCGATCCAAGCTGAAGATCAACATTGAATCTCCATCCCTCGTGCGGTAATCTCATCTCCTGCAACCTGCGCTTCGCTCATCCGTACCCTTGGCGAGCATCTGCGCTACTGGAGTCTTCCACGGCTCTGATGATCCGATCATCCGCGCCACTTTGGCCTTCGGCTCTAGCGCATCTGCCTCTGACGCAGGACTCTTGCGCTTCCGATCACATTTCCCCTTATCCGCAGTGGCCTCCTCTGCCTCTGGTGCAGGGCTCTTGCGCTTCTGGCTCGGTTTCACATTGTCCGCGGAGGCTTCGTCTGCCTCTGGGCCAGCACTCTTCGGCTTCCGCCCTCGTTTCCCTTTGCCTTTGGTTTCTATTGCAGCCTCTTTCACTGCCCGCTTTATTCGTGCTTCTTTCAGATCTTCAAAGCTCATAATCTTCGCCTTCCCCAGTACTACTGACTGGGTTGATCGTCGAGGTTTGGATTCGTCGTTCATTTTGATCAAGAATCGAATTTGATTCTGTTGCATGGCGCTCTTGGCAAGGGATATTTGGGCTGCTTTGGTAAGCTTCTGTAGGTACCTGACCAGGTTCTGATTGCCGGTGTCATCAAGCGCGTGGGCACACTTTGTGTGATGAAATTCTGTAGCGACATAAGAGTCTCTGCCGACACTGGCGTCAAGGGCGTTCGCAGTACATCGTCTTGCGGATCAGACCTCACCGTCACCTCATTGGCTTCCGGTATAGCCAGTTCAGCCGGGGACTTCAAGGTATCTTTGAGCACTCTCTCTGGGTCGAACGGTTGCAAACCGCATTTAGCCCATCCTGCGAGAATGTTCTTCTTTGTGAAAGCCCTCTCCCTTGCAGAGCTGTACCGTGAGGTGAAATGCTCCTTGCCTATTGTATTTGTGCCAGCCCGTTCAGTCGGTCAACTTGGCTATGATAGGCTGCTTTCAGTGGCGAAAATACTGCTACGTCGCATGGCTGGAGCTTGTGGGAGGTATGAGAGGGAAGACAACACAGAATGATGTTGTTTGTGAAACAATACTCCAATATTTCGAGGGTCTCGTGCGTTCCGAAGCCGTCACAAATTAGTACGCGTGGTTTCCCGTCAGCACGCTCCTTGGTTTCGGGATCAAAGATACGCTTGAGCCACTCCAAGCTGATCTTGTAGTCAGTGTATCCGGACCCAGAGCAAGCAAAATGCCATCCGGGTGTGGGATAGGCTGTCCAGTTGCTTCTATGGGTCGAAGCCGGCCAAATAATCATGGGATTCAGATACCTACCATCGGCCGAGATGCATTCAATCGCGGTGACAGTGACGCGCTTGACACGCGCGCCTCTGTAGTCTCGCATGTCGTCCTTACCTACAAGGACTTTGACAGAGCATGGCATACTGAGCATAGTTGTTTTGAGACAACTACACGTGACAAGGTCAAGCCATAAGAGTCACAATGAAAGCCATGGCGGAGATGCCTACGTAGTACAGGCATCTACGCCACTGGCTTCACTATGACCAGAGGGGAAAGCGAGGAAGAGCGGGAGGGGTCGGAGACTGCCCTCGCCAAGACCATGACGTACGATACATTGATCGAAGCCCGAATCAAGGACCAGTGCTACTGTATATTTACACGTGCAGCCGCCCGTCAAACAACGCGCGCTTGAAATGCAGAATTGACATTTCCAGGAAATAGGAATTATCACTCCGAAATCGTTCGTCATTCCGACATCGTCGCGGAGCCATCGCACATGATAGGCCTAGACGTGGCAATGCCCCCAGTCAACAGGAATCGGGATTTCTTCGGGCATAAGTGACGGACTGATGCCTGTTCGCGTAATTAATTCATTAAGGGAGTTCAAGAAGACGCGATATGCCGGACTTCAGTCGCGTCCCTTCGTATCGTCCTCACGCGCCATCTCCAGCCGCTCCGTAAAATACAACACCGACGCACTAGCGAGTTTTGAGCAATATCATGGGGCCGTACATATTTCATCGAGTAGAAGATGGAGATTCTCGCGCCCGGTACTACGACGGCGAGGGTGTTTTTGCAGAGGATACGGACGCCGAAGTTGATTTTGGAAGCCGGGATTGGCGGCTGCTCCGCCAGGTGGAGAGGCATCTCGATTGGGGGAAACAGAGTTCCCATGCCATTTATTTCGATGTACTGTGATAAGATTGCGGCGTTTAGAGGAGCAGAACGGCGCGTGAGAGATGGAAAGAAGGATGTGAGAGTCTACACGATCAATATGCGAAGAAGTGATGAGCGCGTTGAGTATCGTAATATCCGGCTTCTTGCGGAAAAGCTAGGCTTTGAAATCCCCGAGCGCGCATTGAACAACTCGGAGTATGAATATGTCCTTCTACATCATGTACCGGATATCGTAGTGCAGTTGTGAGTTGGATTGATCTATGAGCGTCTATTTTCAGCTTGGATTGGCTTGAGGCAAGCTCGCGCCAGCCGCGACATGCGCACATTAGGAAATCGGTCTTCGTTGCACCTTTGGCGCGGTTGAAGGGAAATTGCGATAAAAGCCTTGCTACTTTTATGCCGGTCATCTCTGTCATGTATGTGATGTGGTTGAGTTCAGTCGCTTGCCCTTCTCCAGAAGTCACTATCGTTTCAATGTCATAATCATCATCTCCACCGTAATCGTCATCATCATAATCATAGGGATAATCTTCTTCAATACCACCGAGAGATCTGCCAGAGCCTGGCTCTTCCACTTGTTCTGTTTCCTTGATTGTCCATCCATGACTCTTCATTTCGTTTCTTATATGATCACTCGGGCCGTCCTTGTACACCTCGACAATGGTCTGGGACGAAATGGCTCTGAAGCGAGCATTGACTAGTGCCAAGGCCTCGACAACGATCTTGGGATGCTCAAGTGCTTCGAGCTTAAGCTCCATGGCATTTGTGCTCCACAGGGACGTCGTGAGTGTGCTCAAGTTGACGGATTTGCTCTGGAGGACGCAAACGCTATCCTCCATTAAGGTGACATCGTGTGGGTCCAGATATGGGAATGTAGGAAAATTGATATAGACATGCCGGATATAGATCGCATTTTCGCGGCCAATTTGCTCGAGGAACGAGGCCACCTCCTCAGAGGCGCTGTACAAGGTAAAATCAAAGCAATTCTGGGCATAAAGCACGGAGCTGGCTTCGCTGTGAACGGTCTTGTTCGCGCGAAGAAGTCCAATCGTAAGCTGCTGTCGTTGATTGTAATCAACCCAGGGGTCAATACGCTCTTGAACCACCAAAACCTGCTCGTATATCCTGTTGCGGAGTTCGCTGGGAAGGTCGAGGAAGGTGGTTGATATGTTTGGTGCTTGTCGAACGCCTTGAGTTACAAGGCGGGTGCCGAATTGACTGCGGCGGCGGTGATGCTTTGTGGTGGTAGTGCCGGTCGTTGCCAGGCTCTCATCGCTGATTAGGGTCAAGTGCGATGAATAGTTCACTCCAACGTGGTAGTGACTTCGATCCAGACGGCAAACCCAATTACAATCAACATGACTAAGATCAGTGTTAATTAACTAACTAACTAGCACTTAACTAGTTAGAGTTCAAAATTCGAATGATGTAAACGCACTGATGCACGCCGAGTCACACGTCAGCGGCGTCCCTTCCGCACGCTGAAAGTCTCGCAATGTCTTTTCCTGAAGACAGAATGTCTTCAAATCTTGGAGCCATATTCTTTTATTGATGGAACCGTCATAATATGGCTACGAAATCCAAAGAGATTTTGATGGCGGAGATTGAGCAGGGGGAACACAGTTGACACGGCATGCGATATCACGGCGGCAAGATCGACAGCATGACGGATAGCGGTCATTTTCTCGTTGCAGACTGGATTTCTGGGGGAGAAATGGCTGAAGAATAACGACATGTTGATAAAAGCTTTGCAAATTTGCGAGGGAGTAACTTATCAGGCATGATCTATGAATTCGTCTCGCTAAGGAGTGCGTCTCGAAATAAAGGGACGGACATTATTACCTATGTTAATGCAAACTTAGTCCTAAGCCAGATTTCTGTACTATCACAGGTGAGACATTAACCCGAATTTAAATAGACACAGCCAATCGAGAGGGTAAATCTGCAATCTCATTCGAGCTCCCTATCTAAGGCAAAGGTAGAAGCGTACCAAAGGTAGACAAGAAGCTCCAAGCGGGAATTCTCGCAATCTGATAGTTGTTCCACTGACTCGCTTTGCCTTCGCCTGTCCGAGAAACTCCAAAGAAAAAGACGGGCGGTAGAAACTTCCTCTCCCATCTTTCGACTATTTCCTTTGGCGCCGTTTCAATGCGTTTGAACACATACACCCAGGTACAGTCCAATGTGCAGTCCCAATCTACTACAAGGCAGAAGCGTACTAAGCGCGTCGCCTTGAGTCGTCCGACTTTCTTCCCAAAGGCCCACATCGCTATCCTCATGGCGGAAAATAAGGTAGAGAGAAAAGGACCTAGCATCCCACAAAGCCACGAATCTCGGCGGTCCGAGCCGACCAACCCGAGACCAAGTAAAACTCCATCCTTCCCCTTCGTAGAAAAACGTGAAGATGTCGCTATGGATACATTTTATTTTTCTTTTCATCCCACGCAACGCAACGCAACGCAAAAGGCAACCCGCACCGCCAACCCAAAGAACGCTAGGTACAACTCCACTCCAGCCAGCACGCAGACAACAAGGGAGCAACGCGCTGAACGACGTCTACAAGTGCAGCAGGCCGCCGCTGCGCCACACCCACTCGAACGCAGCACGCTTGTCCGCGGCGTCGAGCGGCGGCGCTTCCTCGCCGGGCTGGCGGCGCCAGTCCTTGGAGCGCCAGGGCTCGCGGCGCGGCGGGTCCCTGCGGTCGAGGGCGTGCCAGCGGCGCCAGGAGGGCGGCTGCGCGCGCTTGCGCGGCTGCTGCTGCGGAGGACCGGCGGCGGTGGTAGCGGGCTCGACGGGCGAGAGCGGCGCCGCGCGGCGCCGCTCGCCCAGCGCCGCCCACTGGTCCAGCACGATGCTGCGCTTGGGCGGCGTGTAGCGCGGGGTCGAGGGCAGCGCGGGCGTGGCCGGCGTGGCGCGCGGCGTCGACTCGGCGTCGTCGTCCTCGAAGATGAAGCCGGTGTGCTGGGAGACGCGGTCGTCGAGGGCGCGGGCGGCGGCGGCGGCGGGCGTGCGGTCGCGGCCGTTGTGCGCGGCCGCGGCGTTCTTCAGCTCCGCCAGGCCGTTGCGCGGCGTCGCCCGCCCGCCCGCTTCCTCGAGCCAGTCGCGGTGCGCGGATGTTGCGTCCTGCGACGCGGAGTCGGGCTCCTGCCCCTGCGCTGCCTCCTCGTCTTCGTCCCAGAGGTCGCTCCAGCTCTTGGATACGAGCTCTCGCTTCTTGCCGAAGACACCCGACATGCTTGGGATTGCACGAGCCAGGGATGCTGGCAACGATCCGGAAATGGCAACGGGCCTTGAGCGGTTGAAGTCGGCTGACTCAGCCTTGAGGTTGGTCGACTTGAGCGAGACACCAAGACCAGAGTCGACAAAGGAGACGACAGACTCGTTATCGGGCTTGACTGAGAACCAATCCTTGCTGGAAGTATCTTCGGAACTTGGGAAGAGATCTTCAGAGTACTCATCAGGTATTGCAGACAATTGACGAACCGGAGGTGACATTGGTAGGTTCTTGGCCCACATGAAGGCACCATTGTCATCGAACTGCGCCGCGGAGAGCGACGGTGTCCGGAGCGGTTCACGAGCGCTTGCCGTGACCTTGGCAACGGTCTCCTCTGCACAGAACTCATCCAGGCTCTCGTCATCAGTAGTGAAGACAACGGCCCGCTTCAGTGCGTTCTTCATCGCCGCAAGTGAGCGCTTGTGCGGATCAACAGCGAGACAGTGCATGAGGACCTCGTAGGTATCTTGTGACATGCTCGGGAACACGTCGAACAAGGTCTGGCGGTCGCTTGCAAAATCAGCAAACAGAGGATCAGACGGCGATGGCTGAGCGAAAGGATTCCGAGAGAAAAGCATATTGAGAAGACAGATGCCAAGGGCCCAGACATCTGCTTTGGCTGGAGAGTAGCCAGTATTTTGAGGATCAAACTGCTCCGGAGCCATGTATCGGTCGCTACCAACGGCAGACTCAAAGGACCAGGAATCCATTGTTGCAAGACCGAAGTCGCCAAGCTTCATAGCACCGCTGGAGGACAAGAAGATGTTCTCTGGTTTGATGTCGCGATGATAGATGCCCATAGAGTGCATGTGCTCAACAGCATCAACCAGTTGCAGCATGCACTCCCTCACGTGCTCAGTCTGACCAGGTCCACGACCAAGACGGATGGCTTCGTAAAGGTCGCCATTCGCACAGTACTCAAGGACAAGGTAAATGTGATGCTCGGTCTCGAAATGATGGATCAAGTTGACGATGTTGCGGTGTGAACCAACAATTCGGTGGATTGAGAGTTCCTCAGAATGGTCGTCGACAGCCAACGTTTGTTGAGAAATGACGGCAGCCGTAGATTTGGTGAGGCACTTCAAAGCTACGAATTCACCGGTCCAAGTGTCGAAAGCCTTGAAGACCATGCCAAAGGAGCCATGGTTGAGCGGAGAAATGGTTCGGAATCGTCCATCTAGAAGCGCACCCTCAATGAACCTGTTACGCATGCAATCCATGGACGACGAAGAGTATTAACGCCAACGATGCAGCCTAGGTTCAAGCAAGCAAGAACTCGGGAAGCTGCCAACACAAACTTTTAGAGCTATACAGGCTCCAAAGGTAATCGATTCGAAATAATGCCGGGACACACGATCTATCGTGCTTTTTTTGGTGGCTGAGAAGCAAAAGTAATAGAACTCCAGTAAAGAAATAGGTCGTCGGTCGATATATAAGTCGTCGAATACACGCTCAGAAGTTGTAAGGCTGAGACGCAACGCTCCAAGTACAAACTCCGTGTGTCGTCCCGTAAAGTAAGACGGGAAATATGGACAAAAGCTCGATGGAAAGCCGAAGAAAGGCCGACTAAGCAAAAGACAAAGCAGAAAATTAGGGAGAGTATACGTTGATCATGGAGAGAGTGAGAGATTGGTGTTTCTGGGTCCGAAGCGGGCCGAGTAATTGAAGAGCGAGTGGATTAGAAGTGTGTCGTTAGGTGGACGACGGCCTGTGGGTGAGATCGTTGCGTTGGAGAAAGAAAAGAGAGAGTCGTAAGATTCGTAGTCGAGCGTGGTGGAGGCGTGAGGTCGTTCGAGATGAAGAGTGTTGGAGTTAGGTGTGAGGAGTGAGATAGGGTTGAATTGTGAACGTATGAGGATGGCGTGGGTTTTGTATGCGTTACTGCTCAGGCAAAGCGAGACTAGGCTCCGGGTCCCACAATGACAGCACTTGACTCGATCTCTTGATCAGGAAGATCGTGGAAGACGTTGACTCGGCGGGAACATGAAATAGGCTGACGTTGCTTGGCTCTCAAGGTGGGAGCTGGCGGAGAGGAACGGGCGGAGGCGGCAATCTCGATGACTGGTTCAGCTCAGAGCATTGACGGCAGAAGGATCACGAGGCTCGGTGGCACGTCAATGGGAGAACAATGAGATGAGGTGAGATGAGCAGCGTCGTAGGAAGAGCGTTGAGAGGTTTGAGGCTGAGGCTGAGAGCGATATTTAAGTTGTTGTTGTCGCTCTTGCTCGTCGATGCAGGCGTGCAGTGCAGTACGGACGGTCGGACGGGGAACGAGAGAGAGGAATGTGTTTGGCGGCAAGGAATTGGAAGGAGGGAGCGTGAAGAAAACGGAGCACGACTGCAGAGACGGCAAGAAGCAGAGACGAGAGAATTGGGAGAGGGAAGTTGGGTGGAGGAGTGAAGAAGTCGGAGGAACAGCTGTCGGACGAAAGAGTGGTTTGGGCTGTTTGGGCAGTTTGGGACGATTGGGGTGGATGGAGGGGGAACGAGTTCGAAGCAGCGAGAAGTCAGGCGGGCGGGATGGGCACTGATTGGGTTCGGCGTGGCTCTAGCCCAGACCCGGCTACGCTGGCTGCTCTCGTTGGCTGGGTCGGGCTGGGGGGGCGCTGTACGGGCGCAATCAATGGGACGAGGTCGACGGTTGCAGTGCAGCTAGGTGAGGGTGTGGGCAGTGGGCTGTGGGTTACGGCGTACACCGCCCACGGCAGCCCAGCTACGCACGCCGTGACTAGCCAGAGTCTGCCAGGTCTGCAAGCCCTGCCCTGCCCTGCCCTGCCCTTTGTTTTTGCGATCGGCCAAGCAGTCCGCCATCTCCCTTCCAGTCAGCACCAGTCCGCTCTCGATGCCAGCGCGCCAAAACATTCCATATCCATCGCCCGCAAATCGCTCATTCCCTTCTGCCCACCCAAAATAAACTCAGCCCCAGTTTTTGCCCACCGCGGTTCACTGCTGCCCGTTCCTGTTCCACGAGCAACCGCCGCTGCTCTGGGTCCAGCGAGAGCGTACCGATGCACAGTCGTGGCCGATGGACTGCCCGTCGATTCAATGCAACCACCGTTTCCATCTTGGTCCCGTATGGTGGCCGTTGACGCATGCTCACCTCCCCCTCAGGTGCTTATCTCGTGAGGTCGAGCGAGTTAAATGAAGTCTGCAGCCAAGTTCCAAAACAAGCTGTAGGAGACACGCAGGGCAGTAGCCAGGTCCCCAGCAGCGCATTACGGATCTTGCTTGCTCAGCGATTGAAACAGCACGCAATCGGCTTGTGCCCTCAAACAGCTCCCTGTCAGATGCTGCAGATACCCAAAGAGTCGGCAAATTACGTTTTGGTGGTGGGCCGTCTTGTGAGCGTGCAACTCGCCAATGCCGTGCGCCGCCTTCAATGCCCCGGTGACCTTTCAAACGTCATTTTCTTCCATGGCCTTCGACGCTTGCCAGCCAGCCCAATCACGGCGCGAAGACACGTATGCCACTGTCGCACGACCTCGCTGCCCATGAACGCACTCACACTGCTCTCGGCCCGCTCGAGTAACTTTGTGGTCGCTCGCCGCCTGCTCACAGCCCGTGGTGGCCATCGAGGTCGCTGCTCCACGACAATCCCCGGACGCGGCTTACCTGGCTCTGTGTCCAAGGCGCCTGCTTACCCTTCACGCGAATGGGCGTGGCTTGCTCCTTTCATGTGGTTAGCCAGGGGCCTGCATGCCTGCCGGCCTGAAAATTGGCATTCGCAGCTTCGCTGCAACTCGTCGCTCCCAGCGCTGGTGCGAAGAGGCATGGCATGGCCCACCGCTTTTGACCCCATACCGCTCTCGGCCTCGCTGCTCAGTGCTCCAACCAAGCTAAAGCAACACTAAAGCTGCGACTTTGTGCACCTTCACGCGCGAGCTTTTCTTGTTCCGATTTGCGGAGATCCGGCCATGGGAAGCACGCGCCTTGCTGTGGGGATTCCGCTGGCTAGAGTGATTGTGGCACGTCGTGGGCCCATCCGTGACAAGAGCATACGAAATCTCCTAATCGAGAAGTGACAATCTCTACTCTCTCCATAGCCCCTTTTGTCTCGGTCAACCATCGCTTGACGCTGATCTCAGCAAATCTCGATCGAAGCTATCGTTTCAATTCAACAGGATTTACTCTTGAAACCCGGGCGGTGAGATGTAACCGGATGCTGACCCTCGTGAAGAGAAATCTCGGCGTCAGTTCTGCTCCGACTCGCGGAAGACCATTGCCAGAGAAAGTCCACCATCGTGCACTGCACCCGCATCCCGCATATTGGGCGGTGGCGAGTCTACCCAGAGCATGGTACAGCTAGGTCTGGACTGGAGTAGCCATTTCTCACTCGTCCATGCAAAGCTACTGCAGGTTTTGCCCGCCTACTCTTGCCAGCACTCAGGGTTTTTGACGCTGGCCCGTTGGGCTGGCGGTGCCAGAGAGCGCGCTGTTCCATCCATGTGTGCCGAAAATCTCCTTGGGCATCTGATCGAGATAGAGGGTCAGATGGTGGTGTGTAAATTTCGGATCGGAAAAGCCATGGCGAAAGTCACCTGGCCCTCAACAATTGTCGGCAAGCCCCGAAAGGGTGTGCTGATTGTACGAAGCGCTGCTCCGACGTAGCCGGACTGTCTGGCTGGCTGGCTGACTCACCATCACTGCAACCTTTGGCTTGGATTGCTCTCTGTCCACCGTCGTTCTTCGCGTTGCTGTAGTTCGTAGGCAAAGTAGAAAAATTTTTAATACCAGTGGTTCTGATGCATCCGCTGTGGGGCATAGGTCGTTAAGCTTATTCGCACTGCGGCGGAATCCATATCCTTTGCGGTTCGTTGCAGTAGATGGTACATGTCATTCGAAGCGGTGAAGAAACATCATTGACCAATCATTCTTCGTCCTCTTTCCATTGTCACTTCCTTCCCTTCCAAGCAGCTCCAGCTGCATGGAGATCACCTATTGAGCGGTCAAACCTCCATCGAATTGCAATTGAATCTAGTCAATACTGATTCGAGACTCCGCACGCGTCGTGGCGAGCTGAAGCGGCCGGATCCGAAGCGGAAAAAAATGATCCAAGTCGACGGCATCTCGACGATCCTGTTGGATATCGGTACGTCTAACTCGAGTCAAGGACTGCTGGATCTGAAGGCGTCCTCGAATCGGTTCTCATTGCCCCATTGCAATACATCACGTTCCCTCCACTGTTTCAACGTTGCTCATGCAGACCACGCGCACCTGGGAAAGAAATTAGTCGGCGCCCCAAGCATACCACGCGGTGGACGCCACTCGGCATATCGTGAACTACCCAATCTAGTGTCGTAGCCTGATTCTCGCAACATTACACCCCGCATTTCACCCCTTTTCACGTATAGAGATTATAGATGCAATGCGCTAACATTGGTCGCGTGATTACAGAAGGCACGATCTGTCCAATTTCCTTCGTGAAGGATGTTCTGGTGCGTGCTTGACTTCCGTCGTGATTCCCGAGTATATTGTTATCTCCCCGAGTCGTCACGTGCTTGAACTCCCTACTGAGGCGGCCTTCTGTCCAGGGAAGAGGAAAGGGAGTACGGTGGTGGGTGCAGGATGGGACGACGGCACTTCAGAGCTGCCTCAGCTGGCCAAGGCCTTCGTCGTCGTGCAGCGAAGGACCGTTATCGACTCTGGTAAACCAAACGAACTCGGAGAGAGCCACTGAGCGTCTGGTGCCGTAGCATATCGCCTGGAATTCGTAGTCGAACGCATTGCTGGAAGAGCTTGGAAACGCATCATGGCCTTCAAGATGCCGGATCAAAGCACGTCCACAACACCACCCAATTGCCCAATCCCTTTCCCACTTCCCATTTCCCAGCCATTCTCCCTCACCATCCTCTCAACATAGCCCCAGACCACGCACTAACAACCTTAGTACCCCTACGCGCTCTCGCAGCTCCCCTCCGTCCTCGCACGCGACTGGAGCGACCCCATCTTCGCATCGTACAAGGCCTCCTTCCCAGCGGCCGCGCGCGCCTCACCCGAAGCGCTGACCGCGCACGTAACGGCGCTCTCGGCAGCGGACTCCAAAGACGCGGCACTGAAGAAGCTGCAGGGGTACGTGTGGCGGATCGGGTACGGCGACGGGACGCTGGCGACGCCGCTGTTTGCGGACGTCGTGCCTGCATTGCGGCGGTGGAGGAAGGGGCGGAGGCTGGCGGTGTTCAGCAGCGGAAGCGTCGAGGCGCAGCGGATGTTCTTCTCGCGCGTCGAGGCGAGGGATGAGGCTGGAGGGGCGGTGAACGGTGATGGGAAGGGCAAGGCGCAGTTGGAAGACTTGGCTGGGCTCTTTGTTGCTAACTATGATACGGTGAGTGCGGGTCCGAAGATGTTGGCTTCGAGCTATGTGCGCATTTGTGTGGAGATGAAGGTCGATGCGGATACGGTGCTGTTTTTGAGCGACAATGTCAAAGGTCAGTGGCTTACCACGTCGTTGATGTTATGGTTCGCGTCGTGCTGATGGCAATGCAGAGATTAGAGCGGCATTGGACGCTGGTATGAAGGCCATAGTTGTAGATCGGCCTGGGAACGCGCCTCTTTCGGAAGAGGATCGAGCGCAACTGAAGGTCATTTCGAGCTTGGACGAGATTAACTTCACCGAGTCTAAGGAGCCTCAGTTAGGGAAAGAAGAGAAGCCGGAAGAAAAGACTGAGGCGGTAGTAGAGACAGAGAAAAGGACAGAACCGGAGACCAAGGATAAAGTTGAAGAGAAACCTGTGAAGACAACACCTAAGCGAAAACGTCAGTCGAAAGAAGGTGAGCCTGATCCTAAAAGTTTGAGAAGGTCGAAGCGCTTGAGTGGTGAATAGTCAAAATATGTCGAGGTATTGACCGTAAAAATGCATGCATTGCCGTCTTCTTGGGGTATATCAACATAACCAGACGAGATATCGAGCAAAGCTGCTCCTAATAGAAAATTTGATCCAACTTGGTTCATAGCTCCATTTCTCCATCGTGACCATTGACACCATTGTCACTGTTAGCGACTGCCGCTGCTGGTTGTGCAGTGCTCAAGCATCCTGGACAATTATGAACCACCTCATGGCAAAAGAGGTCGCAGTCGATGCAGAAATGATTACCACAACTCTCACACTCGTATCTCGAGCTCTCACTTGCAGCCTGCTCTTCCCTTGTTTGAATTACGTCCGTCTGTGCTTGCGTTCCTTCAGTGGCCTTCTCCTTTCCCTTCCCATCAGCAGGCACAGGTGGAAACGGTGACAAGCAGCCTTTGCATTTGACACTTCCAACATCTTTCGCTCGCTGCCAACTAACCGTCACCCAGTTCCGTAGAGGGAAGAGATGGTGATAGCTTCGAGCCAAATGTGTACTCAGAATGAGAGTGAGTCCACAGCTTGGACATGTACTGGGAAGATTGCAGACTTTAGCCTGACATCGACTGCACATGTAGCCTTCTCTGCTCAATTCGCCATGGCATGCACATAATGTTGGGTTATCCTCATGAACCCTTGATGGAAATCCCATCATCAGCAAGCTGGCCTTGTTGACATCTCTCTCTTCTTCAGTTCCTCTCCGCATTACAGGAGGTGTAGTGGTGGCCATTAGAAGGTCGCGAAGATGTCCCGCATCGGTGGCGACGGTGTAGCAGCTCTCATCGCCAGCGTTCGTTTTTGAGCATATCTCTTGACAGATTCTCATACTGCCACTCATGCCAATGATATTGACCCGCACTCTCTCCTTGATACATTCTCGAATGGTTTTGTTGATATCTCCAGGGTCTAGTGTCAGTAACGCGCCGAAGATGATGACGACCTCGCGAGTGCCATGTTTTGGGGTGTGGTAGAGTATTCCACGGGCCATTTCGAGTGCGTTTTGCAAGCTGGGCGAGCCTTTTGGTTCTTTCGGTAGCCCTTGTCGAGGACTTCGAAGTTCACGTATGGCTGATATGTGATCGTTTGGATTACCGCTAAGTTCGCTGACGCGTATGCATAAGCCGTCATGCATGGCAAGGACACACATTTGCGAGATTGGATTCTGTTCGAAGAATTCGCGAACGTAGTCCCGGGCATGTTTCAGACTGACAATATATCGGTTCGGCCGCATATCTTTCTCCATCATAGCCTCGCTCAAGTCCAAGATGAGAACGAGGTGACGGATGATACCTCGTTGGAAAGGTTGTGTATCCTGGCGGAGTCTATACCATAACTCAACATTATGGTACTAAATTCGTTGCTCTTAATCAAAATCGACTGAAGGTGAAAATGAAAGAGTGAAGCAACGTCACAAAATAGGAAAGATAAGACTTCGAGTAACAAAAAGACAAAACATATGACTAAACGCAATGAAAGTTAGATAGTAGGAAAGATATCTTACCTTTTCCGCATTCCGGCCTCCTTCAGCCTTTCCAAGTCCCTACCGATATCACCTCCACCTTCACCAATCATCAAACCTCCACGATCAATAGCATTCTCCTCCCACCGCTCTTTTCCTCTTCTGAGTCGTCCATCAGCCTGCGCTCTTGAGGTTGCTCCCCTTCTCAAGCTCGCACCACCCGTTCGTCCGGTACCATAAGCGGAGGACGAAGCTTCTTCTCCCGCACCTGAGAACTCGGCATTATCATCGGCAATGTCGTCATCGTCTGAGAACTGGTATTCGGGGTCGGAGTCTGCCATCGGAGGCTGAGAGATAGACAATTTGTAATGATGGAGGAGAACGAAGAAGAGTCTCTCACGATGATTTCGTTGGGATTAAAAAGAATATATAAGAGCGCATAGATGGCATCATCGTGATATGACAGGAGCTCTTGATAAATTACTGCCTATGATATAGGCTAAGTGCGATGAAAATGAGTTTAGGTTTTGCCTCTACTCAGATGTTGTTGTAATGTAGGCTGCAGTAGGTTTGCGGCGAAAATATTAAGCACGTGATATTAGAGCATCCCAAACAACTACACTCCACCACGTCTGGCTTTAACGTTTACATTTAGGCTAAAATGGTCGTATATCATACTTAGAAGATGAAGATCATTCTACAGGATTTTGCAGGAAGAAGATGGATTACTAAATTCCTTTCGATTCTCGTCAGCCCCAGCGCCTATTGCTGCTGGGGGATATCAAGCTGAACGATCGCAATAGCAATGGGATATATACATGTCTCGTAAACGCGAGCTCGTTCAATTGTGCAGACCAACGTTTCTCCAAGCTGCCTACCGTTTACCACCACAGTTTCTTCCATCAGCGTTTATCCTGGAGAATCCGACAAGTGCACCAACAAACGTTCATTCCGGCTCTCAGCCACTCGAAGGCAATAAATGGGAACTCGAGAATCACCCTCCGCCAGCAACTGCTCCATTCCTTCCAAAGCACTATTTCCACGTCAACATAAGACACTAAGGTAGGTTTCCGAATATTTTCCATGGGCAAAACTGAAGAGACTGAAGGCAAAACGCCTAGGTATAAGCACCTCCGGATTGAATCTGCCAATCATCTTCGGTGATGCTGTTCCAGAAGATCCAGATCATGACGACAGCCAGCAGTGTGAAAATCGACTCGAACAAACCGCCGTTGATTTTGCCCGACGTACCATTACAGATGTGCACGCTGATGACATATTGGAAGATCTGGCCTATGGCGAATAGAAGGGTCGCAGCTAGGAGGTAAACTGGACGAATACGTTAGCGCAGGCTGTACCGGTGTTGAGAGACTCGAAAGAAACATACCCATTGGACGACGTTCAGCGAGGATGCGCAAGACGAGGTAAGCTTCTAGGACGAAAAAGATGAATAGCAAAATCAAAGGAACCAGCTGATACAACGTGTAGAGCGCGTATGCTCGGTTTGGCGCATTCAGCGTGGAATTCCAATAACCTGTCCATGAGAAGCCGGTATCGAGCGCGATGTAGCCAGTTCCGACGAAGATTAGAAGCGAAGAGAGGGATATAAGGCCAATTGACAGCGGTGTCCCGTCTTCGATGACTTGGTAGCCAACGACGCCGTTTAACATGAGGATCCAGCATGTCGTGGTAACGGCAGCGATGTGGACGGCAGAGAAACCCTATACGGTTGCCAATGTCAGTCATTGAACTTGATGAAAGATGTGCTTGCGATCACGCGACATTTGGCTGCAATCACATGAAAGAGCTTCGAAAAGAAGAGCACTTACTATTCTTACATCACCTTTCAACGGGAAACCGCCAATGGTGAAGAGTTCACAGAGGGAGATGATGAAGAAGCCGACCAGGAACATTTGCATCTCTCTGTATGCCAATTTAGAACTTATAAGAAAGGCACGGCATCGAGACTCTTACCTTCGACCAACGGCAGCCTTCTTCCGTTCTGACCGCAAAAGAAGGAAGATCACGGTAGCCATTGCGATGCCATCGACCAAGATGGAGCCTGTTCCTGTCAATGCATGAACCTTGACAGCGCATTGTACCCAACTAACCTAAATTTGTGAGGTGTTTGCCATGCTTGAGAGAGATTCCCATGAGGTCACACCCGCCGTAACCAGAACCTCCTCGAGTCGGCGACTCGTTGAAGAGCTATGTTCCAAGGACGTCAGTCTCGATGGACAAATTTGTGAAGGGTCGTCATCAGCGTCAGACAGCTGAGAGCGGGCTTACATTGCAGACTGCGATGATGGGTTAGCGACTTGCTGACTTCACGTCCAATGGATTACATACCGGGAATGGTAGCACTCGCGCTGCCCGAGTCTCGACAGAAGTTGTGCCAGTTGCCATAGTCGGTGCCAGGCATCTTGAGATGATGAGGGAAGTGGCGCACCCCCCGTCTTTCGAAGTCGTGTGCAGTGGTGCGCCGGCTGGGTGAGTAGGGTGAAGAAGTGGATGTGAGAGTGGAGTGAGCTCGCTATTGATGCTGCAGCGATAGCGAACGAGGCACAATAGCGATGAGGGGATTGTGAATTGAGTGAGGGCGCCGTGAATGTTGGATGGAGGTTTTTGCTGGCAATCTGCGCAAGTGGTAGTTGGCGGGCAATGAGAGGGTGGATGGAGTGTGGCTTGCGACAACGTTCGGCAAGACTACTGCTTGTGCCTTCTTTTTTCTTCTGCTTGTTCTCGGCATGGGCCAGTGAGCTGGCAGGCAGGTTTGGTCGAGGGAAGGGAACGAATGGCAGAGACCAGAGCAGAGGTAAATTGGCTCGACTGCGCAGGGGCTTTTGGCGGCGCTAGATCAGACGAGGACTCGCACCGGGCGCCTTGATGCAACCCGCCTCGTTCCTTAGCCGAAACTTGGTCAGAGGAAGAGAGATGCACTTGGAATGAGACGCCGACGATGTCGACTACGGCTGCATCTACATAAAAAAGCGTGCCTTCGTTTCACCCAACTGCTAAGTCCATCTCTAACCTTCGCCACTCTCGGACGCTGCCCAGCACGGTGCCGGCTCTCCAGCCATTCCGCTGTCCTGGCAACTTGCATCCTGTCCGGTGGCGCAGTGCGAGCCGTTTCACTTCCTTGCGCTATTCCGAGATGAGCCTTACAACGCATGACTTGTTCCATCGAAACGAGCGTGTATTTGAAATGGCAATTTGATCATTTTATGCGTGCTGACGGCTCTTTTCTCCATAACAAGTACTCTTTAGAGATCAGCCTCGAATGGCACAAGCGGTCAATTCAGAGCGACGTCATGTCACCGCTCATTGACGGCACAGCGATCATCCAAACTAACGACAGAGCCAAGCGAGCGCCACGATGGCCGGTGGGAGGTTGGCCGATTTACATTCCGAGCTAGGTATGATAACTTGCATGGAAGAGTATAATTGGGACTAACGTCCCTCTGTAGAGAATCGGAAGAAGAAGTGATAGTATTCATACTATGGGAATAGGTATAGTTATATAATGCTCAATGATCCACCTGCCTGTAAGGCAGGTGGATCGGTGGCTGCTTGTCTTCAGGCAGTACATTGTGTCACGTGATCATGAGATCCAACACCCTCCATGGGTGGCGGAAAACCCACCGTGCCGGAAAATATGAGGGTACTTTGACTTCAAGCGACTATAACTCTGCACACACATCGAGCTCTACTAGAATTATGTATAAATAGTGTGTTGCGGCTACTTTTGAACATTTAGGACCCATCCAACCTATAAATTACATTCACATCGTCGCCTTCTCGCCTGATTCGCTCAGAGCCTGCTTTTGTGGCGAAACAATATCCCTTCGCATAGCACCACTATTAAGCTCTTACAACGTACAACAATACAAATATAAGGGTTTTATCCGAACCTTAGAGCCTTATTACGATGGTAGGAAGTTATCATCAGCTCTGTGCCTGCAGTGGCGCGCAAATTCATGCAAAGTCGCCACGCCGGTCAGCACTTCCAATCAAAGCAATAACCAATCCCGGCTAGTGCAAAACGACCCCGCATCGCCTACATAATCATTAACTTAACTATGGTGTAATTTACTTATGTCATCTAACGTTATTCAATAGTTAGTGGGGAGCGCATGGATAGCCGACCAATTGGAGTGGAAGATGGAAGGGCCACTTCCAGCGGCGAAGGGTTAAGCTTTCCGTTTTCACACCCCACACCTTGCAGAATCACATCACGCAATGAAAGTTGCGAAGAAGCCTTTCGCTAATATATATCGGATAATTCTGTTGAATAGTAAAGCCACGGCGGTCCTCACATCATGTCACCTATCTGCCGTGTTGAGTTTACGGAAGCAAACGCAATCGGGTTGGATGCTACTGGGTGTAGGGAGCCAAAACGCTCAGCTCACATTTGGAATGTTAGAAACCCATGTCGAAATAAACGCATCCGGGGGCAAGAATACCAAAGTCCTAAAAGTCTCCACCAAAAGATATAGGCGAGCCAAAATGTAGAACATCCCGAAAACAGATCCCCAGAGAGGAATAACGAGAGGTTCAATCGCTTTAGGTAAACAATCAAGGGGGATATCGAAACGTGGACCAGCTGCAACAATAAATAAGGGAAGTAGGGGGATTGGTAATAACCCTATCATGATGAGACTTGAGATACGCCATAGTTCTCGTTCGACAGCAGTTGGAAAGTTCAAATTCCATCCTGCAACATGGACGGCCCCAAATACAATCCCACCTAGCCAGATACCCAGCGCGTAGGGCAAAATGTCTTTGCCGTAGACAAAGTCGTTCTCAACCCTGGCCATGGGAGGAAGTTCAACATTATTTTCCGACGTAAGTTTTTTATTAATGAATAGTACTCGCAGAGCCGCATATGTATCAGTATTGCGGATGTGGTAGAGACGTGAGTCGAGTTTGATCGGTCGCTTTGGTACTTGAACGCCCTGAGGCTTTGGGATGAGAAATGCATATGTAATGATTGCGCACAGGGAGTACGCAGTCACGACAAGCTCCAGCTGAGATATTGCAAGGCCTCTAATGCTCCTAACAACTACTTGCAGTGATATCCAGAACACTTGAATGACGGCAATTGCTTTAACAAAGACGTTTGCCTTGCCTTTGTCGTGGATTTCAGCCGTCGTGATGCAGGGTAATCTTTTAATGATTCCCCGTTTCCGCAGATAGAGGATGTCCTCTCCAGACAAGATGTACGAGTTTACTATATCCTGTCCATCTATTTCGAACACTTCGGAAGCCTCGGCGTTTCCTGCAATCGGTGGCTGTTCGGATAGTTTGTGATCCCGTTTGATCACGCGATACTCATACACTTCGGAAAAAGCATCGGCGTTTCCTGCAATCGGTGGCTGTTCGGATAGTTTGTGATCCGGTTCGATCGCGAGATCTGCGATTTCTCCGTGATGTTCAGTTACCTGCATTTTCTCTCCGCCATGAATGTCTTCTCCTTGAGCGTTTTGTTGACGAGTGTCTTGTTGCCGATCGCCCTGTTGTTGAGCGTAATGTCGCTTACTATTTTGTTGTTTCTGGTTCTCCTCTTGCCCAATTACTCTAAAACCGCCCATGATTGCGAAGAATCCATGACTCAACCCCCAATCAACATTGTCTTTCACTGCAAAGTATTCCATGTCCTTTTTAAGCTTCCATGCATACCTGAAGTCCCCAATAGCCTTACCCAAGATAATTTCAGGTGCAAGCATTGTGAACAGCATCCATTTGAGGTTGGTCAAGACGTCTCCAGCGCCCCATACGAGATCGTCCCAAAACACTTCCGCTCCGGACCTGATGTCGAATCTCAGACACCGGAGGAAGTTATGGTTCTCGTGGAAGGCTCTCTTCTCGCGACGGTGATTCCTTTTCTTCTCATGGTTGTTGCGCTGTTTGGGGATATTGAGATGCTGAATCGTCCAAGTGCAAGCAAGTATCGTAAACAAGCAGCTCCAGAGGATATCGAGCGTGCCGCGGGTGTTTGGAGACGATACGAAGTTGACAGGAGTGGTAGGCGCAGTGCAGGTCGTAGCGAAGTGTGTATAGGCATGAGAGCCCGTGGCGTGGAAGAGGGCGAGGACCAACATCTTCAAAGGTGATGTCGATATTTTGGGAGATAAGTCTTTCGGTACTATAAGTATGATTTGTGCTAATTGCATTCTCTATGTGCGCGCGGAGTTTCAACCAGGCTGGTATCTGAACTCAGGGGGAGGAAGTAACAGAGACCTGGTTGATAGCGCGGAGAAAGGCAGCACTTGTCGGAAACTCGTTTATTCTATCTATAGGGGAGTCTGCCCTTTATCCTATGGTTGAGACAAGCCCCTAATGCTAAGCTAAAGACTATCTAGATAAGGCGGTTGACGTGGCAGCGTTGTTCGGGGTACCGTCCCGGTTAACACAGAGAAAGCCGCCATAACCACGCCCGCCATTCTACGTCCCGCACCAGGTGACAGCTCAACCCACCTATGCCGCAAGCCAGGCGCATCCATGCCTTAGGCTGCCTGCGGTGCGTTGAGCTCAGCCACCCTTTATTTTACAATTTCCCTCAGACCATAGATCTCGTGTGCCAAGCTGCGCTAGACCATTCTGGTTGGGACACTGAATCTATTAAACAGGTGAGTCAGCAATCCCATTGCGGTATAGCTCACCTTCTCACGTGGAACGTCTGAGGAAACTGAGGTAAGGCATCCTTTGATCGCTTGATCCAAGGTAAGTTGCCAACCGATGTGACGACGTCGCATGACACGGCGCGCCACGGCCGCCACAGGGCTGACAATAACTGCTTAGCATGGGGGAATGAGTATGACTCGGAAACCCAGATCAAACCGTTCTATGAGTTTGAAAGGCGAAATGATCTCAATGGTGGTTCTGTGCGTCGAGGGGTCTTATTACAACATGAAGAGAGGCTATCCGCAATTAAGCGCGAAGGTGATGACGCGATCGTAATTTTCGGAGTAGCGGGGCAAGGAGTTTTCATGATTGGGCACACAACATGACTGATACCAAACCTCAGGAAAATTCAATGCGCTGACAGAGTCAGAGTTGCTTAGATTCAAAGTACCTATGGTTTGTCACGTCACGGCGTGCGTCCCTCGACGTCGGGATGAACGTTAGACTGTCAAGTGCCGACGGTCAGAAAGAAAGCGAGCCCCGTGTAGAAAACGTTTCTGATACGTACGTATTGGCGTACGTATCACCTTGGTCAGGGGATCCTTGATCGCTTGATTGGAGGTACCGACCGATGTGGCGATGTTGACTGACACAGAGGTAAGGGCAGGCTTTGTTGCGAGGTGCTTAATGATACTTTGCATAAGTTACGCCGTCACGTAAGCGGCGCTGGTAAAGCTTCATCACGTGCTATTGAACGATGTACCTGTTCCCTCTCGGCGAAACTCCCGGAATGCTTGTTATGAAGGTCCATGTGTTAGAAAAGCTCATTATAATAATCTTTATAGATTTAACTTTCATTATATAGTCCCGAAAATTGATGTACTCCCAATATCCACGATGTACCCGGGGACTACATCTCGAGCATCTCTTCGTGCGATGAAAGAACCGACCGAGCAGATGGCCAAGACACGTATTTTTGCCATTGCAAGCAAGAATCATATTGAATAGAGACTGATGAATATATCATTATCGATTTTGAATTTTTAAAGGAAGGGAGTGGAACATGAGATGTTGATCAGTCTAAGTATTTCCGGCACGGGGGGTTTTCCGCCACGCTTGGAGGGACGTTAGATGCTCGAAGAACCGAACTTGAAAGATACTCTTGTACCTCTATAATAAGATGGAACCGTATGTTCAGTCTATGCCAGACTCAAGCGTTCCAACAAATGGCCATCCTCGGCGCGACCTCGTCTACCATTAATTGCCTCGGTACAATTGGACTGCCCACGATGATACGAGAATCGCGATTTTGTATATTGACAAATGCCTGGGTGGGCCACTGAGCTGAACAAACTCTGTGTAAGAACATCAGCGACTGATCGTAGTTAGAAGGCTGGTGGGTTTCAGCAAGGTGGCGTGCTCAAGCGGCCTACTTTTTTCCACCTAAAGAGTAGTACCTACTTAGGTATGTGACACGAACGTCTGCACTACCTCATACTCGCAACTCGCCATCTTTGCACCTTTAAAACCCGCTCTCCCTTCTTTGTACGAGCTATGTCTTGAAGATACGATTTAACAAGTGGCTTTGTACTCCACGTCACAAATTCCGCTGAGTTCCGAAAGCTTTCCTCCGACTTGATCAACCGCGTTGGCTTCCACGAATTCGCCTTTCACCCAGCTAAATACTCTCAAAGGACTAGAGACATAAGTTTTGGCATTGAGGGTTTCATTGACAAGTCGAATATCAGTTAAACTAGTCATAGTGGATTATGATTCGAGCTATTCCTATACATCTCGTTCTCCATACCTTGTTAACATTGATCATCGTTACCACGGTTTAACAACATCCTGTGCTTAGAGAGCAGATACGGCAACGAAGAAATGAAATCGATTTGTTATTCAATTGTCCACAACTCTAGCTATTGAATCAGATCGGTTTACATATCGTCAGAGAATCCTGGCATTCAATTGATTGGCAGAGATGCAGGCCATTCCTCAGGCTCTAGGCCATTTGAACTTCAACTAAGGCGAAACCTTAAACTGAATTTGTCAAAGCATAAACAACTGACTTCGACATTTCTTTTCAAACCGAATGTAGTCGATGCGGAGAGCGGATTAAACAGCTTGTCAGTCTTTGGCCTGTCTTTCTCACTTCAACAGTCTATTCCTACACCTCCCCAGTCTCCACAATAATCCTAATACGGCCAGACGATTCATACATTCTCGTGTCATTCCGTCATGGCTTCAGATAGCTCTTCTCGGCTGGCCGGCACAAGTACACTAGCCCCACCCCCGCAAACACCAAGAGTACTACTCACTCATTGCGCTTCGGACCGATGGCCGTTGTCGGTCCTTATGAACCTACCTGATCTGCTATCTCCGTGGTCTTTTTGTTTGTATATTTGATCCGCACCGTGAATCGTGTCGTTGTCCGAATCCATTCTCAAACGTACAGCCTGAACGGTCAATTGACATTTATCCAAACGTTTACAACATGGCTACGCAGATTATTAGCGAAACCACTCAAGCCTCAATTCCTCTTGTTACTTCGAAACGTACAGCAGCAGACGTCGTCTCATCCAAAGCCGCCAATCCCGCAGACGAGGAGGTGGTCGGTTTTACGAGCCCGCCCAAGCTTACATTTGCCAATAAATATGCGGAACGTGACTATATCAAAGGCCGGCTAGCCGCAGCATATCGCATCTTTGGCTACTACAACCTCAACGAAGGTCCCGCCGGTCACATAACCGTCCGCGACCCTATCGAGCCCGACACGTTTTGGGTTAATCCGTTCGGAGTGGACTTTAACCTCATCAAGAAGAGCGATTTGCTGCGGGTGGACCACAAAGGCAACATCTTGGACCATGGGAGAGTGAAGGTGTTGAACAGACCGGCATTCTTGATTCACGGTGCGATCCATGCGGCGCGGCCAGACGTCTTGTGCGCCGCGCATACCCATTCGGTATATGGAAGGGCGTTTTGTACTCTAGGAAAGCCGTTGGACCCAATTTCTCTTGAATCATGCTGGTTCTATGAGGTGAGCTGGAGATAAGCTCCCCTTTGATTCCCGTGCGTAACCAGCAGTTAGGATCACGTCGTCTTTGAAGGCAAAGGCACCGTTCTTGCTGAGGAAGAAGCTGGAGATGTAGCCAAGTGTCTTGGTGACAAGAAGGCTGCCTTGCTTCGAAATCATGGGCTGTTGACCGTTGGCCAGACAATTGAGGAAGCCGTCGGCTGGTTTTATACACTTGACAAGGCATGTCAAGTTCAATTGCTTGCCGATGCCGCAGCACAAGGACGCGGAGGAGAACCGAACAGGATCACCCATGAAGAAGCTATGTGGACGAGAGGGGTCGCTGGAACACACGATGCGGGATGGTTTAGTGGAATGATGCATTTCGATCTGGTTGATGAAATAACAGAGAAGAAATATTTGCAGTGACGTCGAGAACATCTAACGACGCATAGTCTTCTGTCTACCTTCTCCTCTCGTGATCGTTGCCTCGTCAATTTCGGCTACGGGAGGCCGCTGTCATCCATAGCACAAGTTCACCTGTGTTGGCGTACAGATGATAAGTCCGATCTCGAACAGGCTGAGTACCATTAAGCTGGAAAGGATATAATGAAGGTAAAGGCACCTACAACAAATTCAAGGTCGTTGCTTTCGCTGTTTATTGATTATTGCCTAGCTCACGTGCTGTATCGTTTCACTTGTTTCCTGATAGACGCCTTATGTACGATCCGATAAGCAAGATTTTGCCGAAGCGCTCAATCGGGCAGTCCTGACATGCCGAACCTCCATCGTCAATCGTCACGGTAGACCTCTCACCGCCTCCGCTATGGGACCTAAAAGGACGGGTAGTATCTGCAGACTCGCCTGCAGATACCCGGAGGTCTAACTATATAACAGCTCGAAGCTCTTCTGACATCAATGGTGCATAAAAGCTGAACAGCTGCCATCATGACAGCCGTTTCTCCCACGTCCCAATTTTTCTTCTCTTTTCTATTTATAGAATTTCTCAGAGTATCCGACCATTTTCAGTATGTTTTCGCCTTCTCGGCTTCGTGCAGACAGTTTGACGGGTGGCAATGACTTCAGCCTAATGGACATGACCAGCACGAACCTATCTACCCCTGGGCTGATGGAAGCCAATCAATACGTCGAATGCTCTCAATTTTGACCACTACTTGATGTTTCTACATCACGATGGAGCCAACAAGGATCAGCCGAGCTCTACTGCTCAAATGACATACTCTGCGCCGAATGAATCTAGCCTTGGCGACAGAGCTCGTAACATTACGCCACTCGCCGCTCCTCAAACACTCGTCTTAGATTCCCAGAGCCTCAATTCATCTTCGAGTAGCAGTAGCAAAAATATAAACAGCCTGTCTGATTTCCACGCGCCGAATGAAGTTTCCACACCAGCCCCCGCAACGCAGCCGACAGGAGCTGACGCGAACCCCGACCAGTGGATGGTATGTCTCAGTGATGATGCTTTTTGATTCTGCTCTCATTAAACTAAGCTAACATCCTCCAGCAACATGCGCACCTGGAAGCTCCCCTTCACTCTTCACGGGAAGCCTCCCCTATCCTGACGTTCGTGGAACCTCGACAGCATTCACACGTGCCGCCATCATTTCAATTGCAAAGCTCGGAATACGTTTCAGGTTACCTCGCGTGTTTGGAAGACCTTGCAGAAAGCACACAGCCGGTATATCACCATCAGATCTCTGCCACAGGCGGGTCAGTTTCTTTCAGAACTCCAACAGATACTCGACTATCGTGCTCCCAAGCCAAGAATCTCCGGACGCTGCCTATAACCGATGAACCAACGGAACTTGTGAGCTTGACTCAATACGACCAATTTCAGCGTAGCAAATCAAACTCTATCCTCGCGCACGGCCAGCATCCGTCCATAGAGAACTCATCAGCAAACTCGATAATCGAACCCGTACCTCGCCAAAACGAACTAAGCAGCACAGAAGAGGAGAGTAACCTCAATATTAACAGCCTGGATAGCAATGTCCAAACTCAACTCCGCTTTGTTTACTATTCTATCCCGAATCGCTCGAGAGATCGTCTCCTAGCGGCTCGACCTGGATTTCAGCAACGAGCCAAAGAATCCACAGCTATAGCCAAACGAAAAATTATCCGCAAGAAAGGCCCGGCTTGCGCCCTCTGTGGTGAACAAAAAGTCAAGGCAAGCTATTCCTGCCCAGAAATAACACTTGCCCTAATCGTGTCCAGTGTAATGCGGAACCTAAGCAGCCGTGCTACGGATGTTTGAAGAGAGCGCTGTTCAACCAAGCTCTTGCCTTCCGTATCTGCTTTGGATACAATACCACAGCGTGGGAAGCGCGAGCGGGTATTAAGGGTAGCTTTGACCATCCGTATCCCATTGCTGTGCTGACTATTAATTTAGAGTTTTGTGGCGGAACCTTTTACCGTGAATTAATAGTGTATGTTAGTGGTCAACTTCCTGTTACAAAGCGACGTAAGATCAAATTGTGCAGTCGTCCACTACAGTTCGGACAGACCATCTGCCTCTGTGAAGACTACCTCGAACTGGAAGTTGAGGAGTTCGACAGCCCTTCAGCTGCGGATGTTGCAAAGATCGTTGGAGAAGACTACTCCCCCACCGACTATGAGAATATCGCGTCCCATATATCCAGTTCTGGGACTAAGGAGCGACGCCTACCATTGCTTGTGCCTCTGTTCGAACCTTGCGACATCCTTCACCGACATGATTCGGGTCCAGGGCAGCAACGGATTTCAGAGAGTTCAATTGACTATCTTTTTCACAATCTTTTTACGTGGAGCCTCAATGATGTTCAGTATCGCGCCGCCTACCCTCCGGAGCACCTTGAAGCATGTCTGGACTTGTTTCTCCTTGGGTACGCATGCCACAATCCGCCTCTTACAATAGTAAATACCGCACTTTGTATTTCAACCTCAATATGTATTAACTTTGGAAATTGCAGCACGGACTTGTGAAGTCGACTCTCTCAGCTATTGCACTGGGTCGCATCTTGGGGAATGAGAATCCATGGGAAATCATTGATGGAGAGCAATTTAAAGGCTCTACTGATTTTGGTCACAAGCACAACGGAACGCTCACCTTTAAGGCGTTGTCGAGCAATGTTCGACGCCAATTGGTCTTGGTTGCATTAGCCTTCTTCAAGGATTGCAAAGAAACTCTTTTGCAAGAATTTGACAGGCTCGTCTTTCGCAAAAGATCCGACCGTTCCTGGCAACTGGAATCATCGTGCTCTGATCCTCTGATAGTGGGACTATGCATCAGAAGAATGGCGTTACAATATCGTCACATTATGGGGAGGTATAAAGATTATGGCACGTTAGGTCTCGCTGGCTTCAATCTTGACCTCCATTAATTTAACATACAGACTTCCGCCCGTATGAAACAGCACTGAAGATGTACGACACCATGACAAGGCATTATGCCCACATCTTCAGGGGAACACTTTCCCCGTTTGATGAAGATTGGAAACCAGAAGATCATGCCGCCGCACTTGGAAACGACGAGGATCTGATTGCAAAATTCGAGGCCGTCAAGCTAACCGAGGAGAAACACTGTGAGTCTATCTTAACAAAAACATTCTTATCACTGACCATATCGTACCAGGTAAGGACTTGGATCCTGATGATGATGGTGTTTATCTGAGCTTGTTCGCGAAAAGGCAGAACAGGAAGGGTAAATCCGTAGCAAAATCAATTGGGCTATCTTGAATTCCGTTCATAAATATACACTACTCTCAACGCATATATCTTTGCTCGTCCATATCCTGCAATATTGTTGAAATATTCAGCTTCATCGTAGCCTTGGAAAGAACTTTAGGTCCTCAAAGCCTAACCCCCAGTGATCTCCGCCTTATTACCTGAGGTTTGCTTAACAAATTTTGCCTCCAATAGAGATGCTGGTTCTTCTTGAGTGGCCCAGAAGCGGGTCGCCGGATGCCAACACTTTCTTAATTCGGAGAGCAGAATTTGCCGGACATCGTCCAGGCCAGCCACAGAGCGTTTCAGGAGCACACAGTTTGCCGAACATGCTGCTACTTCTAGGACGAGTATTCGGCAGCTTTGCCGTACATTGGCCTGTCCAATAAGATTTCAATATTGAGCTTCGGCATCCACCTAGGTTAGTGTGTTACACGAGGAGATTCGGCGCTCGCCACATGGCGTTGGAATGGATTTTGACTTGAGTATATAGGTCAGCAGTATTTCGTTGGACATGATTTAGAAGCGGGCCAGAAGCTGCAATTCAAAGTACCACGTTTCGCATACTCGGCTGGAGTCAGTATGGAGCAGGATCCTAACTTCGCGCTCCGAGGGCCAGAGAGAACTTACACGGCAATGCTTTCTTATAATAGTGTGTATGATTCATCTATGATGTGTGTTAATTCGTATTAATGACTGCAAAGGTGATTTCGGTGACATGTTTTGGGCCCAACTCGAGGGAGGCGATGGTGATGCAGACTCGAACGAAGATGATATGAGCGAGGCGGGGTGGTCGACGATCGGTAATGCTGAAAGTGAATGCAGTTACAATATTGACGACTTGCAATCTTTCAGTGTAAAGAGACCTAGCGATCACCAAGGACCTTTATATTGGTTTGTTCGAGCATCGTCGTGGCTTAAGATGACATGGTAAAGGGCTGACTGGATGGTGAAGGATCGGGTTTGGGTTATAATTTGTCTAGATGGCATTCGACCTTATAACGGTGTATCGAAAGTTCATCGCAGTTCAGACTGGGTACCAAGTTCGCCTAGAAATTTTACAGAAGGTTGCAAATGAAGGATACGGATGGATGGTTGACGAGTGAGAGGTAATGTTAACACTGATGCTCCATGTCGTAGTTCCGAACCACTAGTAGTCAGTGAGCTGTGGATTCTATCAGTTGGTGATGAGACATGTTTTGGAAATGGAATTTAATGGTCTATAATAACGTCGGAGAGCAGAAGTAGTGGTCCCGCTTTCGAACACGAATTCACGCATGGTTTGGGGTTTGATATACAAGACCCATGTATTATCGGACAGCGCGCCTCCATCGCCACAACGAAATGACATTGCGCCTGTGTAGGCAAGAAATTCCAGAAAAGTTTCAGAAAATATATAGGGACGCACAAACGCGCGTATTCGGACCGCGTTCATATTATGTTTTCTTTTTCGTTCGCGTTCGTCTTATCGGTTGGAGTCCCCGGGTTGGTCCTTGCTATGAATTTCATTCAGGAAAAATGGGCCGCGGAAATTGTACGTGGTAGCGTTATCACCGCATCACTGCAATTGTATCACAAATGTCCAAACTGCGACATCTCAGACTGACGAGCGAAGTTGACGTTTGCAGTTGAATGAAGAAACCGGAACCGGAACATGGAGGCGAACCGTTTGTTTGGCAACAGAGTTCAGCCGAGTAGTAAGCTGGCAATGTTTCGCAATGTACATAAGCTCTTCGGTGCATCCTGCAAGAAGAATCCGCCCCTAACAGGGTATTTGATTGGCTTCGTGTTCGCGGATAAGCAAAAGGAAACATTTAGCGTAAAGTGAAGGCTGACTAAATTGGAACGGCGTCCAGCATGCACATCAGCGGCTGTTTTCAATGCAGGAAGCGATCGGATCGTGGAGTTGAACAAGCGAGTAAGCTTCGAACATCGCATCACAGCTTTCCAAGCTTTCCAAGCTCCCCACAGCAATCGGAAAAGGAGTTGTCGATGCCGCATTAATGGCTGGATGCTGTGGAGGAAACTGCTGCCATGTGGAGAGAACCAGTCAGGCCTTGTCTCGTGGGCGGACCCCGAATCATGGGAGAGCAGGGTTGTGAAAGCTTCGCACTCGAACGCTGAAGTACCCACTCCGCGGCCCATTTCTTCAGAGAATTCCTGGTACTGTAAAGCTCCTATAGCGACGCCGCTTAACGAGATTGAGAGTGACAGGAAGGTGTTTCAAATGTAGTGATGGAATGGCACCAATTGCAGCGTATCTCTGTGAGATAAGCCGAGTAACTACTCCGTACAGTACAACAATCGGCTGAGCTAGCCTCCATTAGCCATGCGTCGGGAGACTCAGAGCCTCACGCTTTCAACCGTCGGTCGGATAAGGATAACGGAGAGGGCTAGGAAGAAAAACTAGCAGGTCCAGACGGTGAAAAGTCGGGTCGCTGCTCGAAAACTCTGACTTTTGAGTTTTGCAATGCGGCGAATAAATGGCGCGTTTGACCACCACGTCGTTGGTGCCCAGTGCGGCCAGTGACAAAGAAAATACAGTGCGCCGGGATGAAAAGTGTGGGCTACAGGAACGATTTTGGCCGGGAGATGACGCTGTGAACGCGAAGAAACAGGCCCAGTTCGGCCGGGAAGGCATTTCCTCACAACGGCATTCCGCTGCAAATGGTCGGGCAGTCCGGCACGATGAAGAAGTTGGGTCTGTGGCTCCCACGGTTTGCGGCGAGAGAGGTGTGTCGAAGGGCGAGTGACAGTCCATGGTCGTCACACTGTGCCCAAGGAAGCGCACGGAAGCCTTTGCAGTATTTTCTCGGTGGCCATCCTATCAGTCGCTGGTTAATCATCATCTAGCCCCGGCCTGGCAAAGCATGGCGGCGTGGCATGGGCATGGGCATGGCCTGCGAGACGCTATGGCCAGCGGCGTTTCATGCGAAGGGAATCCTGGCCGAACTCATCAACGAACGAGTGAGCCTTACGGAGCATCGAGAAGCTGGAAGGGAGGGCAATTGATTCAAAGCAAGCTGCTTGCAGGACGTACAGAGCTTCAGCCGGTGCCATTGGAGCTGCAGAGCGACACCATCGGCACTCAGCCATCGGCACTCATCCAGAGGAAAAACGTTGTCGAACGGCCGGACGCAGCGGCGCGGGATGATCGGAGCTGGCGCTGGCAAAGTGGGAAATGGAAAGCTCTGTTCTCGAGATAGCTAATAAGACACCTGCTCGATTGGCCTAATCGCGGTAACTTGTTGGGCTAGTGTCATCATCTGGGCTTTTCTTCGTGCCCTCCACGCCGGCTTCACTCTTGACTGGCTCCCTTAAGAAGGTCTGCACGCCCTTGACGCTGCTTCGCTGTTTTGTCTGATTTCGAGCGTCATCACTCGTGCCTCGTGCAGCTCCCGTGCAGCTTTCTTCCCCTCCTCTCTTCTTCTCGACTTTGTTCTCCATCAACCCTCTCCGCTCATTGCACTCCTCACAGTCTCGCGACCCGTGGACCAATTGCTCTGCGCAGCCGGGTCTGCCGCAATTGACAGCAATTGACAGCAATTGAGAGGGCAGCAGAGATCAAGAGGTTTTTTATTGTCATTTCATCGAACCAGCACCAGGTCAGTTCAGCAAGGTCAGTTCACACCGGCACGCCGTCCCGCCTGCACTGGGAAAGGCCGCCCATTGGCCGGCCGGCCCCGTTATGGGGCCAAGCAGCAGCAGCTACCTTTCGTGTGTGCTAGCTGGGTCCCCCTCCCTCGCCCATCCGCGCCCATCCCATCGAAAAGCTGCTCGTCGCTCAATCAGAACGCCGCAAGATTTGCACTGGCTCCGACGCTGCACACTTTTCTCTCTCCCACCACGCCCGCGCCCGGTCTTTCTTCATCTTTTCTTTGGCATTTTCTGTTGAAGCCTCGCCGCGGGCGCCTTTATTTTCATTTGTCAGGCGCGTCAACTTCTCGTTGGCCGTCAATTCCTCCGTGTTTTGGTTATCGCCCTCTTTTTCCTTAGCTAACAGCTGCGATTCAGTGAACAACTTCATTCCAGCCCATCACCATGGCCGACACAACAAACACCGACGCGACCGGCGAGAAGCCGACAAACCACCTCGGCACTGACGTGCCGTCTGGCGCTCTCGACGAAAAGAAAGAGTATGGCACTGGCAACAATGCCGTCACCAACGACGTCGCCGCCAAGAAAGATGCTGCTCCCGGCGAGGAGGAAGAGGACGAAGACATTGACGCCCTGATCGAGGAGCTTGAGTCCCAGGACGCCGCCATCGATAATGACGAAGAGGAAACCGTTCAGCCCGGCGGAGCCCGTACCGTACCGGAGGAGCTGCTGCAGACCAGCACGCGCACCGGTCTGTCGAGCGCGGATGTGGCAACGCGACGGAAAAAGTACGGTCTCAACCAGATGAAGGAAGAGAAGGAGAACCTCGTCCTGAAGTTCTTGGGTTTCTTCATCGGTCCCATCCAATTCGTCATGGAGGTGAGTGAATTTTTTTTTTCTATGCGCGATTTCGTCAACACAGCTCTCCCAACGCGTCTTGGCGCACAGACCCTCTTTTTCATCTTGAATCGCGTCCATTGTTTTAGGGCATCACCACTGACGAAACGACGCGAAACAGGCCGCTGCCGTGCTTGCTGCCGGTCTTAAGGATTGGGTCGACTTCGGTGTCATCTGCGCCCTGCTCCTGCTCAACGCCGCTGTCGGTTTCATTCAGGAATACCAGGCAGGTTCCATCGTCGCCGAACTGAAGAAGACTCTCGCTCTCAAGGCCACTGTTCTTCGTGACGGTCAACTCCAAGAAATTGAAGCTGCAGAAGTCGTCCCTGGTGATATTCTTCAGATCGAAGAGGTAAGTTTTCGCTCCCGTCGCAAACGTTCCGCACATAATGCTCACCAGAATCCTAGGGTACCATTATTCCTGCCGACGGTCGCATCGTCACCGAAGATGCCTTCCTCCAAGTCGATCAGTCCTCCATCACCGGTGAATCCCTCGCTGTTGACAAGCACAATGGAGATATCTGCTACTCGTCATCGGCGGTCAAGCGTGGCGAAGCCTTCATGGTTGTCACTGCTACAGGTGATAACACCTTCGTCGGTCGTGCTGCTTCCCTCGTGGCGTCGGCATCCGGCGGAACCGGTCACTTCACTGAAGTCTTAAACGGCATTGGTACTATTCTTCTTATTCTTGTCATCTTCACCCTTCTCCTTGTGTGGATCTCGTCTTTCTACCGCTCGAACTCCATTGTCTCCATTCTCGAGTTCACGCTGGCCATTACCATCATTGGTGTACCTGTCGGTCTCCCGGCTGTCGTTACCACCACCATGGCCGTCGGTGCTGCCTATCTCGCCAGGAAGCAAGCCATCGTCCAAAAGCTGTCGGCCATTGAATCTCTCGCAGGTGTCGAGATCCTCTGCTCTGACAAGACCGGTACTTTGACTAAGAACAAGCTCTCTCTGTCTGAGCCATACTGCGTTGCTGGTGTCGATCCGGAAGACCTCATGCTTACTGCGTGTTTGGCCGCATCTCGCAAGAAGAAGGGTATTGATGCCATTGACAAGGCATTCCTCAAGTCGCTCAAGTATTACCCGCGTGCCAAGAACGTCTTGTCTAAGTACAAGGTAGTTGATTTCCACCCATTCGATCCCGTCTCCAAGAAGGTCCAAGCACTCGTCGAGTCTCCTCAGGGTGAACGCATCACCTGCGTCAAGGGAGCTCCTCTGTTCGTGCTGAGGACCGTCGAGGAAGACCATCCCATCCCACAGGAAATCGACGAGGCCTACAAGAACAAGGTTGCCGAGTTTGCAACCCGTGGTTTCCGCTCTCTCGGTGTTGCCCGCAAGCGCGGCGAAGGTTCCTGGGAAATCCTTGGCATCATGCCTTGCATGGACCCGCCTCGTCATGACACCTACCGCACCGTCAACGAAGCCAAGGGTCTTGGTCTGTCCATCAAGATGTTGACTGGCGATGCCGTCGGTATTGCTCGTGAAACTTCCCGTCAGCTCGGTCTCGGTACCAACGTCTACAATGCTGAGCGTCTCGGTCTCGGTGGTGGCGGTGAGATGCCTGGTTCTGAAGTCTACGATTTCGTCGAGGCTGCCGATGGTTTCGCCGAGGTGTTCCCACAGCACAAGTACAATGTCGTCGAAATCCTGCAACAGCGTGGTTACCTCGTTGCTATGACTGGCGATGGTAAGTCGTGAAATGTTACATGAATAGGTGAATGTAACTAACATCGTAAACTAGGTGTGAACGATGCTCCATCTCTCAAGAAGGCCGATACTGGTATCGCCGTCGAAGGTGCATCTGATGCCGCGCGTTCTGCCGCCGATATCGTCTTCCTAGCTCCTGGTCTCTCTGCCATCATTGATGCCCTCAAGACTTCTCGCCAGATCTTCCACCGCATGTACGCGTACGTCGTCTACCGTATCGCGCTGTCTCTGCACTTGGAAATCTTCCTGGGTCTGTGGATTGTCATCCTCAACACCTCGCTTAATTTGGAGCTAGTCGTCTTCATTGCCATTTTCGCAGACATTGCCACTCTGGCCATTGCTTACGATAATGCACCTTTCTCCAAGACGCCTGTCAAGTGGAACTTGCCCAAGCTCTGGGGTATGTCCATCTTGCTCGGCATCGTTCTTTCTATCGGTACCTGGGTCACGCTTACAACCATGTTCGCGCACCACCATCCAGGATTCTCTGCGGATCCCAAACAGGGTGTCAGTGGCGGTATCGTTCAGAACTTTGGTGTTCGCGATGAGGTTCTCTTCTTGCAAATTTCTCTTTCAGAGAACTGGCTCATCTTCATCACTCGTGCCAACGGTCCGTTCTGGAGTAGCATTCCATCGTGGCAGCTTTCGGGCGCCATTCTGATTGTCGATATCATCGCTACCTTCTTCTGCCTTTTCGGTTGGTTCATCGGTGGTCAGACGTCCATTGTCGCCGTCGTGCGTGTCTGGATCTTCTGCTTCGGTGTCTTCTGCGTATTAGGTGGAGTCTACTACATCCTTCAGGACAGTGTAGGTTTCGACAACCTCATGCACGGCAAGTCACCGCGGAAGGACCAGAAGCAGAGATCGCTTGAAGACTTCGGTATGTATCTTCCTATCATTGTAACGAGATCTGGAACGCTGACTTTTGTCGTACAGTCGTCTCCCTTCAGAGAGTATCCACGCAGCACGAGAAGAATTCTTAAGCGAATCGCCTGGGTGCGTTCCGAACTTAACAAATATGTGTTGAATCTTAATGAAAGTAAACGGAATGGGGTGTTGCTGTAGGTGGATGCGGAAAAGGGGAGCGATCAAAAGAGGGAGTGATGGTGGGATCGGAATCCAGGAGCTGTGAATTGCTGGCAGTGTAAAATATGCACCTTGCCTTAGTGCTTCCCTCCTTTGTCACTTTTCTTAATTATTTTCATTTCTAACACGCTTGTGTTTCTCTCGAAGCCTCGGTGCTTCTCGTCTGCCAATCCCAAACCCCTCAAATGTGTATAAAGTTTAGAATTGCTCCCAGAACCCCGTCCGTACGTAGCTTTGAGAAATTGTAGAACGCTCGTTGATACCGAACCCCTCGCTTCATCCAACCACGCCCCTGCTCGTTGCATGAGATGAGACGTCCAAATCGCTAGCTTGCTATCCACCCATCTCAGATTGACATTTGAAAGCTCCTCGCTTTACAATTATGCCTTTGTTCGGAGCTTGTTTTCCGGCTTCGTTCAAGGCGGAAGTACCTCTACGTTCCGAACTTACCTAATCCTTATAGCAAAGCAGTATGAGATCAGCTGTGAGCCGCCTAACTGACTTTGTTATCACAGTGGATTCGTTCCCGTTCCAAAACTACCAATTACCTATGCTTAACCGCTCATTTGTACTCCGTATTGCCAGACCATTGCGGCCGGAAGTTAACCTCAGCACTGCCTATTTCCAGGTGGGGTATCCGATTTCCCTCAACACAATGCCTGCATGACGCCATGAAGTGTATTTCAGGGCGGAGACCGATTGCGTGCGTTTTTCCATTTGATCGAAAGACTACCTTCTATTCTAGTCTCGCGAGCTGCTTTAGAACTCGGAAACATATTAAGTATACCGTCACAGGCTCTGCTGGAGAAAGCTTGACTAAAGCCTACTCCTGCGGTTCGACATTGAGAGCAACAAAAATGGCCAAAATCCATACTCCGATTCCGAGCTTGAAGCTTAATGATGGAAACAGTATTCCAATGGTGAGTAGATGCTTAGCTATAAGCCTCTGAACCGTGAGTTGATTGAGAGTAGCTTGGCTTTGGCACGGGTACAGGATGGTTCAAAGGGCCTGGTGCTACGGGAACGGATAAAAGGCTGATTGAATTCACCAAAACGGCCATCAAGTTGGGTTATCATCACCTGGATGGCGCTGAGGGTATGTCGAATTGATGCTGTACAGCTACATTGTACTTGAACGCGAAATACTAACACCTTTCCAAAGTGTATGGCACCGAAAACGAAATGGGAGAAGCTATCGCCGAGGCTGGAGTACCACGCGATCAGCTTTTTGTGACGACAAAAGTCCTTGACAACATCGCTGATATCCCGAAGGCTCTCAAGGAGTCGTTGAAGAAGCTTAGGCTTGATTATGTGGATCTGTTCGTCACTGCTTGATCCTAACGTCGTGTTAGTACTGAACCACTTCCTAGGTATCTCATCCATTCTCCATTCTTTGCAGATGATGGCAAGGACGAAGCCGGTCTACAACATGCCTGGGCTGAGATGGAAAAGCTCCAGGAGGCTGGCCTTGCTAAGAGCATCGGCGTGTCCAACTTCTACCCGCCGCATATCAAAGCAATCCTGAAGACCGCCAAAGTCAAGCCTTCCATGAACCAATTGGAGTTCCACCCGTACCTGCAGCATCACGAGTTGATTACTCTTCAAAAGGAGCACGGCATCGCGACAGCCGCATATGGACCTCAAGTGCCCATCACCAAGGCAAAGCCAGGCCCCGTCGATGACTACCTGGAGGCGCTCGCCATAAAATACGGCGTTTCTGAAGGCGATATTCTGCTACGCTGGTGCATCGACCAGGACATCGTTGCCATCACGACCTCGTCCAAGGAGCAGCGTCTGAGCGACTACCTGCGCACCACGAAGTTCAAGTTGACGCCCCAGGAGATCCAGCGGATTGGCGATCTCGGCGATCAGAAGCACTACAGGGCGTTCTGGACCAAGAATTTTGCGGCCGATGACCGGTCGTAGGCTGATTGCGTCAAACTGAAATGCTGGATGGACGTGTTGCTCGCGCTTTGCGTCCATTCCATGGTGCTGTGGCCCTTCAGCTGGAAAAGGAGCATTTTACTTCGCGAGATAACCATAGTAATTGAGTGTTCCCTGATCCTTCTGCAAATGACTCAAATTCAACCTGTCCACTGTACTTAAAGCTCGGCAACTAGAGGAGAGATGAACGATTCGATGAGAAACACTAGAATAGACTACGTATTGAATTTAGAGATAGAAAACCTTGGCTTGCCGTTTATGCCACATCAACATCGCATGCTGCAACCATCTCGATTCACGGATTTTACTGCATAAGGTAGGAAGTGCTAGAGAATGCCCACTGGATCTGATATGTTTAACGTATTTCACAAGCGAGCGAGCCACCCGTTTTCTCACCAAAATCCAGAGAATTGAAACCGCAATATCTCCACCAAAGGTTGGCGAATGATTTCGAAACTCCGTACACAGGTTTGGACATACAACTGAAATATCTGGACTGAATTTTGAAATAGAATCTAGAATAGACCTGGAGATAATGGGGAAAGTATTCTCGAGTCGCTAAAAACCGCGGCACCCAGTAAATGTGTGGGGGTGGGCGCCCATAATTATCGACCCTTATAGGGGCCTTAGCGGGGTGGCTCGCTCGCTTGTGAAATACGTTAACCGCGAAGGGGCGGCAGATGCTTAGTCATCAGAGCTGCCAAGAATCTCAGAAAATCTACGAGACCTTCAAACTTTCTTGGAGCTCACTTCTCTCACAACAACCTTTCGCGTTCTTCGATAAGTCTTTCCGTGAATCATCATGGCGAAGAAACAATCGAAGAATCAGTATCGTCGCGCGGTCAAAAAGGCCCGACGCCTTGAGGCTCAGCAGAAGAGCAATGGAGACACCCAAGCAACCGACACCACGGCAGAGGCAGTTACTGTTGTTGACGAGCACCCGGCCAACGGCGACGCTGCGGAGGCCGTCCAATCTCCGGATGAAGACACCGTCATGAAGAAGGAAGAGTCTGAGGACGAAGCACTCGACGATGAGCAGTTCAACGATCCGAGCCACCCTCTTTACGAAATGTACCAGCAGGTCTCCAAGCGATTCACCTCCGGAGCTGCTGATGCGCAACCTGACGAAACCGTCGATGATGCTCCAGCACTTCCGCACGTCTACTTTGACGATGACGACGATATTCCCAACGAGGATGACGCAGCCAAGAGACTGTCAAGGAAGAAACTCAAGAAGCTCAACCGACCGACTGTCGCTCAGCTCAAACTTGCGGCCAAGAATCCTGAGACTGTTCAATGGTGGGATGTCGACTCTCCTGATCCATACCTTCTCGTCAAAATCAAAGAGACCAAGAACGTCGTGCCCGTTCCTGACCACTGGAACGTCAAACGAGAGTATCTCTCCAGCAAGCGGGGCATCGAGAAGCCACAGTTCAAGCTCCCGAAGTTCATCGCCGATACTGGTATTGCTGAAATGCGCGAATCTCAGTGGGAGAAGGATGCGGAGAAAACATTGAAGCAAAAGCAGCGTGATCGCATGCAACCCAAGATGGGCCGGATGGACATCGACTATCAGAAGCTACACGATGCCTTCTTCAAATTTCAAGTGAAGCCGCCTCTTTCGCGATTCGGAGAGGTCTACTTTGAAGGCAAAGAGTTAGAGGCCAAGACTATGAATTTCAAGCCCGGTATCATGTCTGAGGAATTGAAGGAAGCCCTTGGCATGCCTGTTGGTGCTCCACTGCCATGGCTCCTTACTATGCAGAAGATCGGACCCCCTCCCGCGTTCCCCGGTATGGAAATTGCTGGTCTCAATGCACCGATCCCTCCTGGCGCCGCATGGGGCTACGCACCAGGCCAGTTCGGCAAACCCACTCTTGATGAATTCAATCGTCCTATGTGGGGTGGCGATGTTTTCGGTGTGTACAAGGATCCCGAGGCATACATCAACCCTGCGGAACATATCGACAAGAGCTACTGGGGTATCATCAAGACGGAACTGGCGGAAGAAGAAGAGGAAGAAGAAGAGAGCGACGAGGACGAAGAGCAAGATGAAGAGGATGAGGAAGAGCCCGCGGAGAAGCCAGAACCTCGCCGTCAAGCTCAGTTCCAAGATGTTTCTGGAGAGTCAGTGTTCCCGTCGAGGGCTAACGTGCGTGTCAACCCTGACGTTGAGCACTCCGGCTCCTTGTACCGGGTCATTGGCGAGCAAGATGCTCAGATCTCGGGCTTCATGGGTAGCTCGAAGAGGTACGACCTCAATAACCCTCAGCTTCCTGTGCTCGGTGAGGACGATAACGGTACTTCTACAATGCGTGCCACCGGCGAGCACGACATTTCTATCGATGTTGATGCTCTCGCACGTGACGACCATCTGAGCAGGGAGCAAGTTGAAAGGCAGTATGAAGCTCGCAGAAATGAGCAAATGGTTCGTACCCTTTGGTCTCTAACAATGCCGTTGAAATGGCGCTAAATATGCGATAGGAATCAAATGCCTGGAACCATGGCGATCAAGACGCCGTTGCTGCCATGATCGCTGAACAGCGCCGCAAGCGTCAGAGACATGATTGATCCATTAAAGCCGAGCAAAGTTTCGATGAGGGAACTGGTAAGTGGGAGATGTTCGGTTTCATTGACTTGCCCGACATGGCTTTGCATCTTAGGTTACGGACAAACACGGACGGGCATTTCGGCATCTGCATATCAGCGAGGAGTTTAACGGAGATTGTGCTTTCATGGAATACCCCTCATACAAAATCCTCGGGTTTCAAGAATGAGCTTGCTACGGGTTCAAGAATGGGTTTGCTACGGGGTTTAAGAATGGATTTACTACGGATTGTGCGATGTAGTGAGTAGGTGAATTAAGACTTTCAAGAATTTCTTTGAAGATGCCTTTTGGGTGAGGTCTGAGTAGGATGTGAATGGTCAAGATTTGAACCGTAAGTGTGGTTCGCAAGAGTAATTGGACACGAGAGGATGTTAAGACGTGCCACATTGGACTTTACGTGAGGGATTGCCAACTTGTTCAAGATTATTCAAAATGCAAGCTAAGATGGACGAATGGGGAGATGGTCAAGAGGTTACAAGATGAGGTCACCACGGGGAAAGACGCGAGGTCCCAGGTGTTCAAGATGATATGTTGAAACTAATTCAAGACATGGAAGGATTCTGAGAGGAGAGTCTGCAGCCAACTATTGCAGTGAACCTCAACGAAGATGGAAATGTCAAGAACGAAGACATTCGGTGGTGAGACGCTTGCCAACGATGCTACACCCAACCGATTCCGACGTAGACGCCACACCAATACGCTTTGGAAAACAGGGATAGAAGCCTTACCATTAGGCATCTCCATCGTCAGAAAAGTATTCCGCTGCCTTTGAGTGAGGTGATATTGGGCATCAATGGATCCGGTATTGCCCGGTTTCTACGCTCTTAGCTGGAGTGTGAACGGTAAGGCTCGGGCCAGAGAAGTGACGAGACGACTGTAGATTGTTAGGCTGACAAGTGTATGTGTAGATGCGCTGGGTACCATCGATTCGTATCCTCTGTATCCATCCTTCTCTTACTTCTCTCGTCGCTGCCAGGCACGTGAAGGGGAAGTGGTCCGTGCGCCAGAGCTACTTCAAAATATTCCCTCAATCGACAAAATATTGACAAGCAAACACGACCCTCACAACTCTCTCTTCCTCTTTAATCCTAACCTCTCTCCTCTTAGTTTCACATCATCTGGTGCTCTCAATCCATTTGCGGTGTTCTGAATATCCCAACCTAAAATGGATCGCCGTTCTGGCGACGACTTTCGAGGAGACGACCGAGGTCGAAGGTTCGTGGGTTCCATTCTGACCAGTTCAAACATTGAGCCGCTGGGATTGATACGGCAGCGTGACAACTTTGTGGCTCCTGATTTCGATTGCAACTGTCCTGGAACTTCTCATGGACCATCGACGACTGAGACTTTGTTTAGGGATGGTGACTATCGTGACCGTGACCGTGACCGCGATCGTGACCGCGACAGAGACCGCACATGGAGAAATGATCGAGAGCGACCATCACGATACCGCGAAAGCAGTGTTGAGCGACTCGGTCGCGGTGAGTCTTACCGCCCTCGATCAGCACGAAGCCGCTCTCCTCGAGGTGACAGCTATCGTGCCTCCCGTCCACCCCTGACTGCAGATACCTACGTTCCATCCTCTCGATCCACTCGACCGTCTAGCCGTTCACCTTACCGTGGCCGCTCAAGATCACAGAGCCCGCGCCGAGATCGATACGACGACAGGGACAACAGGTTCGAACGGCAGCGTTGCGCCTGGCAAAGGAATCAAGATGTTTACAAGCCTCGCAGATATCGAGAAGATCGAGAACGCTTCCGCGACCGTGAACGTGGTGATCGTGCATTCTCACCTCGTCGCGACGATGACAGACGTGACACGCGAGATCGTTCCCCAGTAAGGGCCCGATCTCCGGTGAGGCCGCGATACAATCGGTCACCTCCATGGCAATCACCAGCTCCAAAGCGCTACCGTGACGACACTCCAGATTCTCGCATTGCGAAGCGGGAACGAGCTGAAAGGTGGGTTACAGCTTTTCTCAAGTCCACCCAATTTATAGATCGCTTTCGCGCAGCATAAGGTGCAACTGACACTCTCGTTGCACCGACTGTCGATGGCCACGGCTTAATGAGGCCACCTCCAATTTCACAACATTACTCTCGAGATCGACGTGCTAGAAGAACAGTACTGACACTTGCTAGAAGCCCTCGAGGTGTTTATTCACCAGAGCGTCGCGATAACGTTGACCGCAACTATCGTGATCGCAGCCGCTCTCCTCGCCGTGACGATCGAGATCGCCGTTCATCCGACAATCTTCGACAGCGATCACGCTCTCCACGTCGTATTTCGGGCGCAGACTCAGGCGCAACCTCTCGCCGCTCGTCACCGCCACCAGTGCATCCAAGCAGACTCGGATTCGTCCCAGACGACGGTGTTTCAGCAGCCTCGCGCGGGTCGCCTTATCGATCCTCCGGACCAGTCTCGCCAGCCCGCAACGGCGACCAGCCCGCAACCGTTCCTACCGGACCCAAGGCCCCTCCCACCGGCCCATCCGCCTCCCGCAACTTCAGCTCTCCCCTGCCACCCGCCGCCCCCGCAGCAAACAGTCCGCTATCGACACCCGTCCGCCCCCCTAACCCAACATACACGAACCCGGCCCGCGCGCGCGGCGGCTACAGCTCGGTGAACATCGGCGGGGGGTACCGCGGCGGGGGGTGGGCAGGCGCAGCGCCGGCGGGGCCGCGCCGACCGGCGGACTTCAGCCACGCGGCGGGGCGCGGCGCCTTCAGCAGCAGCCACGGACGCTCCCCGCCGGCGGGGCCGCGCGTCGGCGCGGGCGCCGCGCCCCCCTTCCGCGGCTCCGCCAACAGCACGTCGACGACGTACCCGCGCACGCAGCGCTTCGGGCCGACCGCGGGGCTCGGGCCCGGCGCCGCGCCGCCCCCGCCGCACCCCTCGGCCGCCGAGCGCCTCCTCGCGGACGTGGGCCCGCCTGCGCCCGGCGGCCGCCGCCACGCCGCGCTGCCGCCTGCCACGGTGGCCAAGATTCGCCGGCTCGAGGACGAGGCCGAGCGGTTGCGCCGCGCTATTGATGAGCGTAAGAAGGTTGCCCGCGCGGAGGTCCGTGACTGGGAGGCGTTCGAGCGCCATGCTGCAAGGTTGCGGCTGGCCGGCGAGCTGGCGGAGGGGAATTTGAGGCGTGTTGAGGAGATGGGAGTGGGCGAGGAGTATGTGCGCGAGAATGGGCGGGGGGAGGGCGAGGGCGAGGGGGAGGGGGCTGAGGAGTGAGTGGCTTGGGGAATGGCGTTTGTTGCGTGTTGGGATGGCGGTGGGTAGGGTTCTGGATGATGGTTCGGCACATATAGGCGTTGTTGTCTTAATTCTCTTCTCTGCATGGCGTGGATCTCTGTTTTTGCGGTGGTTACAGCATGGCATTGAGGATGGACATGGTTTTGAACTGCCAGCATGGCGTCAAGGATAGCATATTCATAAGGTTCACGGCATGGAGCATCATCATTATCTTTATACCCGTTTGTGTTTACTAGTCACAAAGGAGCAATATACCATCTTGGACATTGAATTCGAAAAGCCTTAGTCACGTGTGCATAGCAAATCGAGCAAGTCATGCCGCCGATGCTCTGCTGGGAGACAGGACGGGCGTTCTCAACACGAGCTCACGAAAGGAAATGATAAATGAAAGGAATGCTTCTGAAAATACCACTTTTTATTCAATCGACCATTCTATCTTTCCTCCACACGACGGCTAATATTCTTCTCTCGCCATTTTCCTCGCCTCCGCCTAACCACTGTTCAATCTCATCCGTATGGAAAGGTGGTTTCAGATGTGCGCTCGCCGCACCTCATTTCTCATCAAAACACTCTTGCCGCCGAAGAGAAAGGGAAAAACAAAACCATATCTGTTTCGTAGATCGAAAAGCAGAAAACAAAATCAGTCCCGGACACGCCCGCACATCGTCTCCATTTGCCATGCTGGGAAATGATCAATTCATCGTCGCAATTCGTTCATCCATCCATCCATCCATCCATACCAGGGCGCCATGTGAGTTTATCCACACTCGATCCGGATCCGCATACACTCCATTCTTCTGCCGATCCGAAAAGGCTGCCGTGCTTGTTGGTGACAATAAAGCCCTGAGCTTACTCCGTGTTTATGCATGCTTGCTTTGGTGATGAACTGATGATGAATTTCGTTTGGACTGTACCGAGAAGAGAAATGCACAACAGGGGGAAAGGTATTTCGAGTGGAATAAAAATCGTTCAGGCGGTGTCGATGGGGAGGGGTGCCGCTTTTAGGAGTTATGTAGTCGACGGATAGGAATGATCAGATGGAGAAATAAGATGTTGCCGCAAACTGAAATCCGAAAGAATAGAAAACCAACATGGAATCAAACAAACTAGCATTCCGAAAATCGATCAAGTCGCCATTTTTCGCCGAACCGTGTGCAGTGGTGGGACCTCGGAATGCTTACTTCGCAGGACTTTTGTACGAAGCATCCCATTAGAACAGTCTTTTATGGCTCCCAGTCCAATGCAAACAGGTTATGTTGAGTGTACCGTTCTAATGCAACTCTGTCGGCGGTGACATGAATGTTGTTCATTGACCGAAAAACAAAGCCTGGCCATTCTAGGAAATGAATCCTCTATACTGGCCGGTTTGTAATCCCAAGTCAATGGGTGTATCCAGATGGCAGGCCGTCAACAATCGTAAAGTCGTAAGCGTTGTCGTCAAGGTTGAGGTAGGGCTGTATCAATACAGTCTAGCTAGAATCGGTTCATATGTGACGGCGTCGCAGCAAACGAATATGTCGAGAATGGAGAAGCAACGGTATTTTGAAGGTGGATCGGAAGGCCAGGGTTGCTCAGGCGGTGAGGGGTAGGAGACGCAATTGTTGGATAGCCGCCCATGAAGGGGTTGTATGAGGTGACAGGCACATTGTAGCCGGGGAATGAACCACCAGACAGTCGATGCGGATTGTAGTAGACACCATCTGGTGGAGTCATTTGACCAGCCTGTTGAGAAGGCTCCTTGACATCTCGTTGCGCAAGTTTGGTCTGCAGGCGACGACCACAGGGTGTAGATTTGAGATTGTGCAGTAGAGGACCAATCACCTCCCAGAATTGATCTTGGGTCTCGGGATCACTGTGGTCAATCTGGAGGCAGAGTTAGTAATTGTATTGAAAACCTTCAACACTCGTCAGGACTTACAGCAGTCTGAACAACATAGTTCGCATAGTTGTCTCGCAAGATCTTCTCCATCTCATTCGGCAGGAGAATAAGCTCACGAACCATGATGCGGCGTGTGTCAGGATCAGCGCAACGGATGCACTTTTCGATGACGTTGGAACTGAACTTTTGCTTGGATAGAGTCTGAACTTTGCCACAGAACTGAAGGCAGAGTGGACGTGTGTACTTTGCATCGTTCAGATCCAGAATATACTGCACCACATAGTTGCCGAAGGGGTCCTGGACTAAAGTGTAGGCATTTTGGGTGATGGAATGAACAAGATCTTCCTGCTGCTGGCCGGTCGCATGGTCAATGCAGCGTTGCAGGACACAGCAGCCGTGACGATGAGTGCCGACTATAAGGCAGTGGTGGCCAACGGCATCGAAAATGAACTGAGCCTGCTCTGGCGAGAGGTGATTCAAACATTTTTGAATGACGTGGTTGCCGTTGAGATCCTGGATGAGAGCGACGACTTGTCCACCGAAAGCCTGGATAATGATTTCAACCTGCTCAGGCGTGGTGATGTACTCGATCATCTTCTGGAGGGCACGAGTACCATGCTGGTTCAGCGCAATACGGACCAGGTCGGAGGCAGCAATGTGGATGAGCTCGGTACGCTGAGCAACGTTCGTAAACTCCAGCAGTTTCTGGCACAGATAATTGCCAAAGGGATCAGTCATCAATTCGACGAAATGCTCTTTAGTCTCATGGAAGACCAAGTCAATGGTTTCTGGTTCGCGCTTCTCCACTTCCTTCTGCAAGAAGCGGCAGCCATGTTGGTCTTTGCAAAGTTCCGCAATGCGGCCTTGGACCTCATTGATTTTGTAATTGGTGAAGCGTGCATTCTCCTCAGCATTGACTTGACGGCGCTCGCGGATCACGCGTGACTGACTGTCCACGGCCATAGGGTTCGGAGCGTTGTAGCGCGGGAACTGATTGTAGTATGGACTAAAGTTGGCCTGCATTTGTGGTTGCATACCCCAAGAGTTCTGCTGAGCGCCAGGAGCGTTCAAATTGCTCATGTTGTTGGCAACCATCGACACGCCGTAGCCACCATAATATGGTTGAGCAGAATATGGAGATGTGACGGCCTGGGCTTGAAGAGGAGCTGGCGTTCCAGCAGTCGTGGCAACCGAAACGGCTGGACCAAAAGGCGGTGCGCTAGCCTGCAGAACAGAGGGCAATACAGGCATTTTGGCCTCCTCAGCGCGCATATCAACTCCGGAAAGATCACGGCTACGACGGTTAGTCGCAGGAGCTAGTGCTGGGATACGGCCCATCGCAGCGTTGTGGTTTTGCAAATGCGCCTCTGCATGCGTCAAGGGGGCAACAGACGCAGCGCTAAGCCCGCTCGAAGTGTTTTTGACGGTCGGAATGTCATTCGTCGAGTAAGATGAAGTCAACTTTGGCATGCCGCTTGCCAGACCATTTGGCGGTGTAGCAAGCAAAAGGCTGGAGCGCTTGGACTTTGGAAGATTGTCTCCAAACGGGCTAGAGAATTTAACCTCCATCGAATGGCGGTTCTTCGCAGAAGTCTTGGTCGGAGTTTCGAAAATGTCGTTGATGACGGCAGGAGTCTGGTCTTCGCCTGCACCAGGAGTACCAAAGGTGTTCATTGGCAAGCTCTGCTGGCCGGCACGGTGACGATTGAAGGGAGGCCAGCCATCAGAATCTCCGCTTGACGACTGCTGGGATGGAGCCATGGTTGCCGAAGAAGCGGGAGGCTGCAGCTGGGTCTCACCATCGCGTCGGATCAGGATTGGAAATTGTTCACTCGTGTGATCCATGTGCAGGAAGCTCTTGCTGTCGATAGATTTGGAGTGGGCATGAGAGGGGAGATGCTTCTCGTCATCCGAATCGTTGAGGATTGAATTGAGTCCAGTGCCGAGGACTGATGCTACATCGGGGAGATCACTGAGACCGCGGAGATCAAAGTTGGTGACAGGCATAGAAATGCGATTGAGCCTAGGAGAAAAATAGTCAGCGTTTGCCATATCCTTGACGCTTCAAAACATGCGGAATGTAGTGCAAATGTCAAGTAAGGGGTGATTGCAGTGGAATGCGGAGACTGGCATCAAATCATGCCGATCAATCCGAACTGGAAGAGCTAGGCACTAAGATAGGAGTACGTATAAATTACAAAGTGTTTGTGGTCATGAAATATGAGAATGCCGCCAGTCGTCTTGCCTCCAGTCTTCTTGCCTCCATAGGCGAATTTGACAAGACTGGCACAATCACATCACGACAGTTGAACAAGATCCAAAGATAAATGGAATCACTAAGAAAATGGGAAAAGAAAATATCAACGTACCCAGGAGTCCGGCGAGTGTTCACATTCTTGATCTCCTTCTCGTACTGATCCTCTTCGTCTTCGTCAGAGTTACGTCGACTACCAGGCACAGAGGTTGAAGGAAGCTGACCAGACGAGGCGAGGAAAGGTGAAGTGACAACCTGTGAGCTTGAACGGTTGGCACGAGGACCTGGCATTGAAGTGACGCTAGGAGGTGAAGTGAGGCTGGCCAGGGACAGGCGATTTGAACGGTTCGAGAATCCGTTATGATATTCTGGTGGAGTAGTAGGCTCCGACTGATGGCCAGCTACCGAGAGATGACTGAGTTCAGTCTGTAGACGTAGAAGCTCGTCTTCAGTTGTCTTTGCCTTGACGTCCAGATTCGCCATCTCAGAGTGAAATCGTTCTTGTTGCTGCAATAGGAACTCGTACTGTTCTTTCTTCTTCTGAAGCTGTAGTAATAGGTATCAGCACTGTACTTCAGAATAACTGGAATCGGAGGATTTGATGAAAAGGTCTGAGGAAGGTTGAAGAAGTTTAGAGGGGACGTGATTTAAGAATACTGCAGGTGAAAGGGACGGTAATACTCGGCAGAACCAAATGAGCTTTACCGAGTTCACTCTTTTGAAGTTTTATCACTCAATGCCTTGCTCTGAGAGGCAGGAGGTATGTCTGAGTGGTATGGGAGCAACTTAAGACGAACAACTTTGGCAGTGGGTGCTTCGCAGCTTAGGCGCACAATTACTGCAGTGTCTCGGAGAGCGCAGTGAAGCGGGTCAGGAAGAAGAAGGTGGTACTAACGAATTGCACTTGATGATAGGCGTGCTATAAGACTTGTTAGCTTTCAGTTTGGTGAAGTAAAGGTTACCGAAGTTGCACGTAGTAACATCAGATGGATCCAGCCGAAATAGGTTTTCAGCTTTAAGTGTCATGCTGAAGGTATATGTCCCTCATCAAGACTATCGATCTTCATGATCGTGGATTACAAGCTCACAAAACAGCTGAGCATTCGCTAAGAATGACCGACGGTGGCAAGATACAGGTGGTAAAAATCTTCTTACCGCCGAACTCATATCCACTTCTGCTGCTTGTCTCCGTTGCTGACCAATAGGGGACAGCGGTGTATTTGCAGCCAGACTATTCAATGTTGGTACAGTATTTGTGGTAAATCGTCTATGGAGGTTTGCTCGATCGCGATCGGAGGCAGTAGAGGTTGAAGTGTGCGATTGAATACGAACACCGAGGGGCCGCAGGGGTGGAGGGACCAGCGACTCCTCGCGAGGCGATCTGAGGGAGTTCGAAAAAGTCATGGCTGCTGTCTGTAGAAGTCGAACATGGTCAGCATAGGATGGTACAGCGCGGCTGAGGTTGGTTTATGGGGTTACTCCTGGTTGTCGCGCACACGTATGATGCGGTGACAGAAGATTGGCAGGATGGGGCCAGGGAGTTGAAGGAAAAGAGAATGATCAAGACTCACGGTTGGGGCCTTTTACAGGGCCAATGCCCGAGTGCTTGTGGTGGTGAAGACTCCGAGGATGGGTTCAGGGGAGTCGAGGTAGGTTGGCAAGAAAGTGTACCACCATCGGCGGGCACAGCTCGCTCCGTGCACGGGAAAACGGGGTTGCGGCACGGAAAGCGAAGGACGTAATGTACACAGAGGCAAGGAAAGCAGAACAAAAAAGTACAACAGAGCAGGTACTATACAATACAGAGCTGGAGCAGCGAGGAGGTGAAAATTTGGGAGGAGGGAGTAGGGTAGAGAAGACGTAGGCCGGGTAGGTAGGGTCAGGTAAGTAAGTTAAGGTACGGGATTTGAATGGTTGGTGTGGGATTGCGAATCGAAGTCGTCTCAAGTGTCTCTGGGAAAGAAGAGGGTCCAAAGTCCAAACTCCAAACGGCCAAAGGCACGAAAGCCACTCGCCTCGAACGCCGGATTGACAAGACCCCTGGAATCCACCAGCTCGCAGCACCCTTCTGCTCAACGCCTGCTGCGCTGTCCGGCGGAGCTGTGTGCCGTAGTTCTCCCCAAAGTACCAAAATACCACACGTCCCAACGTTCTCTACTCAATGGTCGGCTACTTCAAACTACTGCACTCTACGGTACACATGCCCCCGGTGCGTCTGCGAGTGCGGAGCCCGAGCGACTTGCTCCTTCGACTGTGAGTGGTCGGCAGCGGCACGGCAACCAGGGCGTAGGGAATTGCGTCTGCTTTGGAATTTAGAGTTGCAGCACATCGGAAACAGGTGCGGCGCGCTTAAAACAAAAAATACGGAGTACAAGGACCTCACGAATCCCGCCGGCCAAAGGAGAAACTCGGCCCATGCTGCCTTCAGCTACCCCGCCTCCAAAATACCTGGTGATTGGGAGGGATTGCACAGGACCCGACACGCTCAGAAGGGACCAGCAGCAGCGGTGAATTACCGCCTGGCCAAACGAAGGCGTGGGCGGACGAGCGAGGGAAACGGTGAGAGGCATCGGAGCCACATGATGGGCTGGCCGGTTGATACCTGGTAGCGAAGGCTCTGGACCTCTTTCCAACCCGGTGGGTGAAATGCAGCGTGCAATGCAGGTAGCGTGTTCAAGTTGAGAGCTTCTAGCCGAACGTGGTGCCGTTCGATGCAGCGAAGATCACGACCTGGCGCCGCGACGGCTGACAACAATTGGCATTCCTTGAATGGCAGGCAACCACGTCGAAAGGGCGAGATGCGAGATGCGAGATGGCACTGTTAGTGAACGATGGCATGGCACGGCATGGCATGGTATGGAATGGTCACGGCAATGAGCTGGCCGGCTTGCAGATGAGCACCGAGAGTATGGAGCGCGGAAGCGGCAGCGTTTGAGCCCAAAGCCATCGATTCGTCGGTCCCGTTGCCCGTTGGATGGGGTTCTGGCGATGCAAGGCCAATGTTACCGTGGACGGGCCAACTGAAAGCAATCATTAGCCTTCCGAGCAACTTCGTGACTCGCAAGGCGCAAATCCCATCATGTCGTCTGGTGCGTTGTTGGCGCACTAAGTCAATTACTCGATCCCGGGGTTGGCTCGTGGCGCCTTTGCTGGCTTTTGCCTGTAAGCCGGCTTCGGACTTTTCCCTCACTTTTCAGGCGGTGAACCTGGCGCTATTCCTCTTAAGCGCTAGCCCATTGGCCCTCTACCCCAAACTCTCCCAAAAATTATTGTGACCGAAAGCTTTGGCTGTTGTGCGCCGTATAGAGCTCCACTCCGTCTTTGTCATGACCTCCGCCGCATGCACCGAGTGTGTTTCCGACCATCGCCATTCGCCATCCTAGTCCATGGCGCCCAAGAGGAAGGTTGGAGAGGTTCCCGACCGGCCAAACTCCAAGCCTCCGCCCGAAGCCTCGGGCTCAGAGGTGTGTAATTAGACCACTCCACGAAATACGACGCAGCTTTGCTGATGCTAAATCGCAGGAAGTCACTAAATCTCCAAGAAAGCGTGCCACTCCACGAAAGGCCAAAGACGCAGACCAGTCCACAACCGTGGCGACCAAGGATGACGGACAGCAGCAAGGTGCCTCGGAGCAGGCGTCGCGGAAGAAGACATGGAAAAAACAGGACGATGGATTCGATGCCATGCTCGAACCTTTCTACTACGGCAAGCACCTTACCGATCCTATCGATACTCAGAAAGACAAGTGGAACCTGCTCCCGGCTTTCTTGAAGGTCAAGGGCTTGATCAAACAGCATATTGACTCGTTCAACTTCTTCATCGAGCACGAGTTGAAGAGCATCGTCCGTGCGAATAGAAAGGTACATGATGAATCGCTTTTCACTATACCACTCAAGCACAAAATCTTACGGTTACAAGGTCACGAGCGATGTCGACGCCAAATTCTGGCTGGAATATACCGATATCCGAGTGCTTAAGCCCACCCGCCTTGAAGAAGATATTAACCCTCACGGTGGATCAACGGTGACACCACACGAGTGCCGACTGCGCGACATGACTTATGCTGCGCCAATCGTTGTCGATATCGTGTACAAACGTAGTACTCAACGAGTCAAGCGGAAAGATATCCACATTGGTAGAATGCCTATCATGCTTCGTAGCGCAAACTGTGTGCTCACTGGCAAGTCTGAAAATGATTTGTCGAATATGGATGAATGTCCGCTTGACCCGGGCGGCTACTTCATCGTTCGTGGACAGGAAAAGGTCATTCTTGTTCAGGAACAACTTAGTAAGAACCGTGTCATTGTCGAGTCGCAGAAAGGCACGGTTCAAGCGTCCGTTACAAGTACCACTCATGAACGAAAGTCAAAAACATACGTCCTACTCAAGAAAGGACGTCTTTATCTCAAGCACAACATTCTGAACGAAGACATTCCCATCGTCATTATAATGAAAGCAATGGGCCTTCAATCCGACCAAGAAATCCTCTGGTTAGTTGCTGGAAAAGATGACATCTACCAAGACGAGTTTGCCATCAATTTCGAGGATGCAATCAAGGAAGAGGTCTTCACTCAATCCCAGGCACTAGACTACATTGGTGCTCGTATCAAACTGATGAGAAGGCCAGTGGGGATGCCGCAACGCCGGAACTACAAGCAAGAAGCCATCGAGGCACTCTCTTCCATTATCATCACTCATGTTCCTGTGCAAGGCATGGATTTCCGACCGAAAACAATCTACATTGCTTTCATGGTTCGAAGAGTGTTGATGGCCATGAACGACCCAAAACTGGTCGATGACCGTGATTATGTCGGAAACAAACGACTAGAATTGGCAGGTCAGATGTTGTCGCTCCTCTTCGAAGATCTCTTCAAGAAGTTCAATCATGACTTGAAATTGCGGATAGACAAAGTCCTCAAGAAGCCTGCACGTACGTCTGAGTTTGACGCTTACGAACATCTAAAATTGCACGGCAATCACATCACGGCGGGTATGGAACGAGCAATCGCCACAGGAAACTGGAACCTTAAACGGTTCAAAATGGAGCGAGCTGGAGTATCTCACGTTCTCAGCAGACTGAGCTACATCAGTGCTCTCGGTATGCTCACTCGCATCAACAGCCAATTTGAGAAGACAAGAAAGATTTCTGGCCCACGTGCTCTTCAAACTTCTCAGTTTGGCATGCTCTGTCCATCAGATACTCCCGAAGGCGAGCAGTGTGGTCTGGTCAAGAACCTTGCACTGATGACACATATCACAACTTCTGACCCAGAGGAACCCATCCGTGAGCTTGTATTTACTCTTGGAGCAGAAGATATTACGATGACCGGTGGCCAAGACATTCATCATCCTGGCAATTATACCGTCTTCATCAACGGAACGCCAATCGCTCTGACGAATCTACCGAAGCGGTTCCTCAACAACTTTCGAAAATTTCGTCGTATGGGCCGCATCTCAGAATTCATAAGCATTAACATCAATCATGACTACAGTACAGTCCACATTGCAACAGATGAAGGTCGCATTTGTCGACCGCTCATCATCGTCGAGAATGGACGGTCGCGAGTCACGGCTCGATACCTCAAGTTGTTAAGAGCTGGCACAATGGGGTTTGATGACTTTCTCGCACGAGGTTTGGTCGAGTATCTCGATGTCAATGAAGAGAACGATTCGTATATCGCCATGGACGAAGCATCTATCGAACCTGATACTACACATCTTGAAATCGAACCGTTCACCATTCTCGGTGCTGTGGCAGGATTGATCCCTTACCCACATCACAACCAGTCTCCTCGAAACACCTATCAATGCGCCATGGGTAAGCAAGCTATTGGAGCCATCGCCTACAATCAACAGCAGCGATTGGATAGTTTGCTCTACTTGATGGTCTACCCACAGAAGCCGTTGGTCAAGACGCGAGCCATTGAACTCATTCAATATGAGAAGCTACCGGCCGGGCAGAATGCCATTGTAGCGGTGATGTCATACAGTGGATATGATATAGAAGATGCCGTCGTCATCAACAAAGCATCGTGCGATCGCGGGTTTGGACGCTGTCAAGTCTACAAAAAGATCTCCGTTCCCTTACGCCGATATCTCAACGGTAGCGTAGAGACAATCGACGCTTCTCTGCTGAACAAGGACAACAAGAAACACAATAAACTCGGCGAGGATGGTATCGTAGAGAGCGGCGTGAAGTTGGAAAAGGATGACGTATACATCCTGAAGTGCACACCTGTTAATACAACGACAACGGGACTGGCACTACCCTCAAAATCCGAACGAAAAAAGCTCCTTGAAGAACATAAACCATCATTTCAGTCATATCGACTTCCAGAACCCAGCTACGTTGACAAAGTCATGCTTATGGCCACAGAGACAGATGTCACCACCGTTAAAATTCTAACTCGCCAAACCCGCCGACCAGAACTGGGCGACAAGTTCTCTTCAAGGCATGGCCAGAAAGGTGTGGTCGGTCTTATCGCCGAGCAAGCCGACATGCCCTTCGATCAGAACGGCATCGTGCCAGACATCATCATGAACCCGCACGGCTTCCCGTCGCGGATGACAGTGGGCAAGATGCTGGAGCTGCTGGCGGGCAAAGCGGGGGTGCTGAACGGGACGTTCGAGTACGGCACGGCCTTCGGCGGTTCCAGGGTCGAGGACATGGGCGACCTGCTCATCCGCCACGGCTTCGATTATCTCGGCAAGGACCAGCTCACTTGCGGCATCACCGGCGAGGTCATGCCCGGCTACGTCTTCACCGGCCCCGTCTTCTACCAGAAGCTCAAGCATATGGTCCAGGACAAGATGCATGCGCGCGCTACCGGGCCCATTGCGCTGCTCACGCGCCAGCCTACCGAGGGTAGAGCTAGGGATGGTGGCTTGCGACTTGGTGAAATGGAGAGGGATTGTCTCATTGCGTATGGAGCGGCGCAATTGTTGAGGGAGAGGTTGATGCTGAGCAGCGACAAGCATGAGTGCGATGTTTGCGAACGCTGCGGCATGATTGGTTACCAAGGTTGGTGCCAGATGTGTGGAAAGTCTGAAGGAGTAAGGAAGATGACTCTTCCTTATGCTGCTAAGCTACTGGTGCAGGAACTCTGTGCCATGGGGATCAAAACGGGATTGAAGTTGGTGGAGGAGTTCCCGTCCTAGAAGTTGTTATGTGCGCTTCATGACATTGAGTGTGGACGGCATTACAACTGGTACAGCATGGTGGGACGGCATTTAACATGAAGATACCCTAGATGGAATATCTGCATAGGGATGGCGTCCATGTGCAATTTATATTTCTTACTTAGCGTGCCCATTCGAATCAGACTGGCTTAACAGTTCCTTCAACACTTCACACACGGCGTCTCCAACTTCGCTTGTGCTTGATTTCCCTCCAAGGTCACCAGTTCTCACTTCCAGTCCACCAATGTCTTTGGAGTTCAGTACTCTCTCCACGGCAGCTTCGATAGCGTCGGCTTCCTTGTACATGCAACAAGAATATCGCAATAGCATGCTGAAGGATAGGATCTGAGCTGTTGGGTTGACCTTTCCTTGGCCCGCAATGTCTGGTGCAGAACCATGAATAGGTTCGTAGATGCCCATCACCGGCTTTCCCTTCTCAGGAATTCCACACAAGCTGGCAGATGGCAGCGTCCCTAAGGTTCCCACAACGCCCCCTGCCTGGTCGGATAGCATATCCCCAAACGTATTGTCGGCGAGGATTATGCCGTTGAATCTCTTCGGATCAATAACCATAATCATGCTGAGTGAATCCGCCAACTGGTCCCTGAGTTCCAGATCCGGGAATTCCCTCTCATACAACGCATGCATGGTCTTCCGCCACAGGCGCGAATTAGCCAGCACATTAGCCTTATCGGTGCTCCACACCAGCTTCTCACCCCTCTGCCTCGCCAGCGCCGCTCCCACCCTCCCCACACGCTCAATCTCTGGCACGGTGTACACCCACGAATCGCTCGCCACGCCCTTCTCATAGTCCTCGACTTTGGCGCCGTAGTACGCGCCGCCGCAGTTCTCGCGCAGCACGACAAAGTCCACGCCACGAACGACGTGGTCGCGCAGCGGCGAGCGGCCCACTAGCGACTCAGCATAGACGCGGCACGGCCGCACGTTAGCAAAGGCCCCGAGATGAGTGCGGAGCCGGAGGAGTCCGGCTTCGGGGTTGGGCACGCTGTGCCCCCATTCCGGCCCGCCGCACGACCCGAAGAGCACCGCGTCGCTCGCTGTCGCTTTGGATAGCACGGCTTCTGTGATGGGCGTGCCGTGCGCGTCCAGCGACGCGCCGCCGCAGATGTCGTGGTCTAGCGTGAAGGTTGTGTCCGGTGTGTGCTGCTGCAGCACCGCGAGTACCTTGAGCGCTTCGTGCATTACCTCGGGCCCGGCGTGGTCGCCTGGCAGCACGAGGATCCGGAATGTTTTGGTGGTCGGTGTCATTTTTGGCTGTTAGGGATGCGAATACGGCTGGAAGCGAGGCTGACGGGAAGGCTGAGAAATGGAGAACGGTACTCCGTAGAGCTAAGAGCAAATAATGACGAAGCTCTTCAATAGAAAAAATGACAGCAACAAGAAAAACCAAAACTCTTTATACTCTACGGTTTCGAAACTTACGGATATTCACGCATTATTGTATGAGGGGAATGGTCATGAATGGATGGCAACCGGAAACAAGACCGCAAACTCAACAGCATCTGGCCGATCTCGGCTTTCAGAAAGTTTCAATGTCAGGCTACAAGGCGTTTGAAGGGGATTTGACTTCTTTCAATGGATGTCAAGGAAACAAGCACTTCCAAAGGACACGAAATCCTTAGGAGCGGCCTGGGTGGGTTTATCCACCCTGCTTACCATACCGAGGAAAACCGAGCTGAGAATTAGTCCATGGTCACGTCTGACGCGAGCTGAAGGCGTAGAGCCTGTCTTCAGCTGACGATTTTACCCTCCGTTCCCACACAATTCGAAGATCCCAAACCGATCGCTGAATCGGTGGCGCATTCAGGTAACACCTTGCCCCCTACTGTAAGAGCTCGTGATGAGGTGAAGTAATTCATATGTAGTAATCATAAAGCGTGCTTTCAAAACTTCCAATCAAAGCTCGCCGGTCGGATATCACTCGGGTGTTATCACTAACCATGGCCGGCAGGCGTAGCGATTATGACAAACTCAATCAGAGAAAACAAGGAACAATAAAAGGCTCAGAGGGTTCAGAAAGGTAAAGGAAAGGCTGTTCTAGGCATTTCCAGCCGTGCATTCGAGAACATATATTCTTTGCCTGCTGCTCGTCTTAGGCGCAGTCCACCCTGAAGCATCTAAGCCACCGAGATCTTCGAACCCTTGATCGTTGCCCGACATGGGAGATAACCTGTCCACCAGTACCACCCTTCGTGAGTCCCAGCAGCAGAACAAAACCATTAGGACTCAGTACTCATCGCCATCGCCGTCGCAGTTCGGGCCGGATCCACCACCACCACCCAAGGCCGTCCAGGCGATGCGATGGATCAAATACAATGTCAAGCATTCATTCAAGGCAGGCACTAGACCTTACAACCCATACTCAGGCTTCTGACTAGCAAAGCAAATTAATCATGAACCTTTGGGACAAACTCGAGGCTTCGATTCCGATCCTGGAAAAAATATCTGGAAGAAGCAATGAAATGTAGCGTATCGATAGCCTAAGCAGGGATACCCGATGTCGGGTATCATGCAACGTCGAAGCCGGCAAGCAGCCGAAAGCGTGGGGAAGAAGCATGGTCGAACACCCGCCTAAGACGTTCTCGTAAGATCCAAAGATAACCTCTTCGATTGTTCAAAAGATAGCCACCGCCATGGGAATTCCCTTCAATTCCTCGGTCGCCACAAACACCAACAGTCACCGTTACCATGCGCATATGCGTTTCCGAAAGAAGCGTCCAGAGCCAAGATGACCAGCCCAGTCTTCGCGCTCAAGCAGATAATCTGAGCTTCTCAGCCTGGTCACCCAATACCGGTATCACCAGCACCGTCGTCAAGGCAGGCCATGGCTTTGCCTTCAGTGTAGCCAAAGGCCAAAAGTTCCGCATCACCGACCTCAAAGGCCGCCAGATCGTCGACTTCCTCGCCTGGAAACAGCTGCCGGCCTCCGCCTCCACCACCAGCAGCAGCCGTCGCGGCAGCAGCGGCAGCAACAGCAGCAGCAACAGCGGCGCCGCGACGCTCGCGGACCCGCAGATCCGCTTCAGCGCGGGCAACACGCGATGGCACCTGGGCGGGGCAACGCCGGCGCTGGGCGAGCACCTGTACACGAACACGGGGGCAGCGATGTTTGTGATTACGGCCGACACGGTGCGCATCCACGACATGACGTTTCCGTGCTGCTACCCGGAGCTGTATGGGCGGGCGGGGCTGGCCGGCCACCGCGCGTGCGCGTCGAACATCAGCGAGGCGGTCTCGCTCGCGGGCTACTGGGGCGCCGCCATGGATCATCGCGAGGTGCACGACCCGTTCAATGTCTTTCAGAATACACCGTTTTATAAGCTCAATGGCGACTTGATGAGTAGCGTGGCGGGTGACTACATCGAGATGGTGGCGCTGATGGATGTTATCTGTGCGGTGAGTAGTTGTCCGTACGATCTCAATGGCTTTGTGAAGCCGACTGAGATAGAAGTTGCGGTTGGAGTTTGAGAATTTGTTAAAGCTTAGGAACTCGCTGTTGGAGCTTAGGAACTTGTCATTAGAGCTTAAGAACTTGCTACTAGAACTCAGGAACTTGGTATCATGCGGAGTTAGCCATAAATATGGGACCAGATAGACCTAGTATTAATTGACTAACGATGCCGTATGACTTTGAATGTTGAAATAACTTCAGACTTCCGTGAAAAGGTAGAGTACTGAGCAGAACAGAAAACACATGTACATTCCTCTATGGATACTGAGCGGTTTACTTCGCGAGGTACCTTTGGATTCTCTACACGATTCGCTGGAGAACCGAACGCCACGGGTACCATGAGAAGGGTATCACGAAAGATGATCAGCAGGACCAAAATTCGGTCTGCTCCATGTTGATCGAGTGCCAAGGTGGCCGATACAATGCTATGCGGTCAGTCTCACCGCGATAAAATCATCACTACCTAGAAGTAGAAGCTTGATGAGGTGTTGATGGTCGATTAATCAGATCGTGTCATCTCGAGTGAGACGTACAGCGGAATATGCTACAACAGTAGAGTGCTCAAATAAAAGTAAGCAGCGGAAGCATAGAAGACAATGACAGAAAATGGCTAAACGCAGGCCTTTGCGGAACGGGTAAAGTGAATGGCGGCGGCAAGAAGCGAAGCGTGTGCACGTCCACTCAACGAAACACAGAAGCCTCAACGACTTGCAAATCAGCAAAGTCCACTGTTCCGCCATGCCACGCCGTCGGTACAACCCCCCCTCCCAAGATAATCGATCTCGGAACCTCCCCTATCGATGCATCCGGGGGGTAGTTGTGCTATGCTGTCATCGAGCATACCGATGCTGGCGCTCTTCTTTTGCATGGCCACACGCATCGATAAACCTCAGCACGCCATCCGCTGTGGATCTGTGGCCTACCGTGCACAATGGGAGGTGAGTGGGCAATGTAATGACCGGGACACTGGCAGAACCGTCCGTGGCAAGATAACAACGACATCTAAGCTGCAATGGACCGAGAGCGGTGTGATGGCGTAGCGGTGGGATTCCGTATTAGACACTTGGAACTGTGGTTCCACGACCGCTCCGGTGCATCTCCAAGCAAAATATCACAGGTCTACGCAAACTAGATTCGCTGGTGCATGGTTGAACGAGCTGAAACCGCGAAACAGATAAAACCGGGCTTCAAATATGACTTCTTCCAGCTTGGATATTATGTACTCGGTAACCCTTCTGGACACAAAACATTTCGGAACGGTGAGCTCGTACTCGTCTCACGTTTGAATCTTAGCGGCAATTCCGTCAATCTCTACGGGTAGGTGGGCCGAACGGTGCTAGAAAGCCGCAACTGCAGCTCATTTGCAGCCCATTTGCAGCTCATGTCTTTCGACAGTCGGGAGGCGGGCTGTCAAAGCCTCGGCAGGGGTGAAATTGAACGTGGGAGAGCGGAAGACCCTGACCCTGACCTACCACGAAGCTAAGGAAGGGTTGGGCTGACCAATTTTTAGAAAAGTCGGAAGAAAAGTCTGGAGCTTCCAAACAGCTTCCTATAAGACCGCTCCTCCCTTTGGCTTTGTAACTTTTCTGCTGCTTCTTGGCCGCTGTCTTGGATTGTCGAATTTTCAATTGCGAATCCTCAGTGCCGTTGCCCATTGACTTTGGAATTTTGGTATCTTGCCCAATTTCTCAACGCGGCAATCCAATTTCTCAACGGTTTTGTGCGAACGAGATTGCAACAGTGTCCCTCCTTTTGAAGCGAAACGACGTCTGGGATTGGTTTCCAGAGGTTCTTTTCAAATCCAGAAATCCGCCGGAGAACCTCACAAGCTTCAGTTTCTCTTCGCAGCCATGTCGACAGCCATTGAGCGTCCCAAGCCTCCTTATCTGCGGACGTTGACCGCCTCCTCGAGTACCTCGTCCTCGGCAGCGAGCTCCGTGACTGTCTCGCCCTTCGACTCTCCGCGCCAGTCACCCTCGACTACCTCTTTGACGTCGCTGAGCGACCTCGACGACACCACCGCCATCCTCAAGCAGGCCCGCGGCACCCTCGTCGACGGCTACGGCAACGAATTCGAGATCCCCGACTACACCATCAAGGAGATCCGCGATGCCATCCCGGCGCACTGCTTCAAGCGGTCGGCCGCGCGCGGCCTCGCCTACGTGGCCAGAGACATAGCTTGCCTGGCAGCGACCTTCTACGTCTTCCACAAGTACGTGACGGCGGAGACGGTGCCGTTCACGCCGGTGCGGTTCGGGCTGTGGGGCGCGTATACGTTCGTGCAGGGCCTGTTCGGGACGGGGCTGTGGGTGCTGGCGCACGAGTGCGGGCACCAGTCGTTCTCGGCGTCGAAGCGGCTGAACGACTCGGTCGGCTGGCTGCTGCACTCGGCGCTGCTGGTGCCCTACTTCAGCTGGAAGATCTCGCACGGCAAGCACCACAAGGCCACCGGCCACCTCGAGCGCGACATGGTCTTCGTGCCCAAGTCCCGCGCCCAGTATGCCGGCTGGGTGGGCCGCGCCGCACACGATATTGCCGAGGCGACGGAGGAGGCGCCCATCATGACGTTGCTTTGGTGTCTTGTTCAGCAGCTCTTCGGCTGGCCGTGGTATCTGTTGACCAACGTGACCGGACATAACCACCATGAGAAGCAGCTGGAAGGGAAAGGCAAAGGTCGTTACAATGGTGTTGGAGGAGGCGTCAACCACTTCAATCCAAAGAGTCCTCTGTACGAGAAGAAAGACGAGTATCTGATCTTGTTGAGTGACCTTGGCATTGCCATCACGGCGACTGCGCTTGTGTTGCTTGGAAGGAATTTTGGCTGGTTGAATCTGGCTGTGTGGTATGGTTTGCCATATCTTTGGGTAAATCATTGGCTTGGTACGCTTTTGCTTCAAACTTCTGGAAGCGCCCGCAATGGAACTAACAGCATGATTAGTCGCAATCACCTACCTGCAACACACTGATCCTTCACTCCCGCACTATTCGCCCGAAACATGGACCTTCACTCGCGGTGCTGCTGCAACGATCGATCGTGAATTTGGTTTCATCGGTCGTCACTTGTTCCACGGTATCATCGAAACCCACGTTCTGCACCATTACGTTAGCACCATTCCCTTCTACAATGCCGACGAAGCCACCGAAGCAATCAAACCCATCATGGGCAAGCACTACAGGTCTGACACCGAGAACGGTAGCTGGGGTTTCATCCGCAGTTTGTGGAGAAGTTCGAGGTGGTGTCAATGGGTCGAGCCCAGTGAGAGCGCGAGAGGTGAGGGTAAGGGAGTTATGTTTTTCCGGAACAGAAATGGACTTGGGACTGCGCCGGCGCGGTTGATGGAACAGAAAACGAGCAGTAGACGAGGAATGATAATCGGAGACGACAGTGACTAGACGGCGGAGTACCGATGGACCTTACGAGAGCTCTGCTTGGGTCGTTTGCATGTTGCGGAGTTTTCGTCCTGGATAGATGTACCAGAAGCACATGTACGTTATGGTGGACTTCAATTTAGATTAGCAAGATATAAGAGAAGCTCAAGCTCATCTGAGAATGACAGTTAATGTGTTGCGCTTATGGCTCTTCACGGTGTTCAAGCCTGACGAGTATGAAGGGCTGCCAGTTGATTTCCCAGTCGGATTACATGCATATCGCAAGAATGAAAGTTACCAGATGAGCGGAGAAATGGTTGCTGTCTATTCATGAGATGTGTCGCATGTCGGAAGCCAGCGGAAGAGGAGTCAAAGGCTGAAGGATGAAGCGGGGCCAAGTTGAAGCTCACACGTAGATCAATCATGCAGCTGTGGAACGGAGCATGGTAAAGCGAGCAGGTACAATCAAAATCAGGCTGAAGAAAGATCCACTGCGATTGAGACCAGGCTGAAAATGTATCCAGATTCTCGATTCTCGATTCACGACTGTGGTGTCATGTCTTAACGTTATGAATGCAGTGGAAGAGCGAATCAAACCACATACCGTACGATAGCGGTCTCGCTCTCGCACTCCTTCCCTGGATTCGTATAAAGTGCCTTTTGTCCCGATAACTACGTACCCCAACCGCTTATGTGTTGAGGAGTATACCATCTATTTGCACCAATCTTGATGAGTCAATTGGAAGCCAACCGCCATGGATCGTGTTACTTAGCTAGATTCAAAGATCGGGGTAGTTATTGCTCCGCATATCAAGCCACTGTCACACGCCAGGCTGAGAGAGACTAACTATACCTCTCATATTCCCTTCCACCGATGAATGGTCTGGTTATTACCGAGACTTAAGTAGCTACTCGATGGCTCTCCGAGGCTTTCAGAATAAATATCAAGTCTGACTTCAATCGCGCTTGTAACAAGTAGAGTAGCATCAACTTCAATTGTATCAGCGAATCTATCCCAATATGTCGAGAACATCATTTGCTTCAAAGGATATAGCACAAGATCTCTGGAGATACCTCAACCTACCCGTGAACAGTCTACAGTCTCTCAACTTCCCAGGTTCAGGACAAAAGGTCTTTCCGTCATCATTCAAGATCAGTCACATTGCCCAGAGCACAGTCGGCCTCTCAGCACTCGCAGCCGCTACCGTCCACGCTCTCCGCAATGATGATGCCGAGGTATCTAAAGTCACGGTTCCTGCTGAGCATGTCGTGTGGGAATTTTTATGTGAGCAATTGTATAGAATCGACGGAAAACCACCGACAAGCGCCTGGGGACCGATTGGTGGTCTGCACAAGACGAAGGATGGCTACGTGAGGATCCACGACAACTTTCCGAATCATCGCAACGCCGCATTGTCGTGTCTTGGGCTACAGGAAGGTGCAAATAGGGATGATGTTGCAAAAAAGTGCCTTGAATGGAAATCTCAGGACCTTGAGGCTGAAGGCTTTCGACGAAAAGGCGTCATTTCAGCTCTACGAACATTCGACGAGTGGGATGCCACGCCTCAAGGAAAAGCAGTGTTAGACTATCCCGTGCGAATCCGCAAGATCAAAGAAGGCCCGAAGTACATGAGCCCTAGGATGGGTCCTGGGAACGACAGATGCCTGCGTGGCCTACGAGTTCTTGAATTAAGTCGTATCATCGCAGCTCCTGTCGCTGGTAAGACGCTTGCAGCTCATGGTGCCGACATTCTATGGGTCACAAGCCCTAATCTGCCAGATCTCCCAATGTTGGATAGGGAGTTCTCGAAAGGAAAGAAAACTGTTCAGTTAGACCTCACAAAGTCCTCAGATAGGGAGCGCCTACTTGATCTCGCTAAAGAGACGGATGTCTTCATCAACGGCTATCGTCCGGGAGGTATAGCTGGCCTTGGATTCTCTCCCGACGAATTGGTCAAGGTAAATTCAAATATCATCGTCGCAAATATGTCTGCGTACGGACCAGAAGGCCCATGGGCACAAAACCGTGGCTTTGACTCTTTGCTACAAACGTGTTCTGGTATGAACATTTCTGAAGCAGAGCACTACGGCGCCGGAGAGCCAGCGAAAGCGGCACCATGTCAGGTTCTTGATCATGGCGCAGGATATCTTCTGGCTTTTGGAATAATCACCGCCATCTACAAGAGAGCTGTAGAAGGAGGTGCCTACGTTGTAGACGTCAGTCTTGCTGGAGTTATGAAATACTTGCGATCCTTGGGACAATACGAAGGGAAGAGCGGATTCGAGGGTGAAGATGTCATAGTTCTGAAAGACAGGAATTTTATCAGAGAGCGCATCGGCCCGTTTCTCGACCGCAAGATAGGAGAGTTGGGTGAGATGGAGTTCTTGAGACACTCTGCTGCGGTCGAAGGAGCAATGCCTGACTGGGATATCATGCCAAAACCACTTGGCAGTGATGAAGCCAAGTGGAGTTAAGTTACAACTTGACCAGATGTGAGTAGCGTAGGAATGTTTGCACGTTAGCATCTCCACTCAACGTTGGACTAAAGACCTCCTTCACTACAAACGCCGAACTCTGCATTTTACCAGTCGAAGATTTTCATCCTGGCCAACAAGAAATACGATGAGACCCGAGGTACTACTCCTGACGGTCCTTTGACCATCTCACGAATAATTGATTGTTTTCCCAATAAATAGCAATCTATCTCATAATCGGATTTCTGACATTTCCTAGAACCTTTGATTGTCGGTGCGTTCGCGTTCGAAGGCTCAACACCGTGGCAGTGCTGCCATGTCTGCCATGTCTGCGTGTACGCGTTGCCATTATTAGCAAAGACCTAGGCAAATTACTGCAGATCTCCTTTGCTACTTCATTAGTTTCCAACCGTCGCACCAATGTGAGAACGGCTTCAACGGCCTTGGGCTGCGCTAAGTCGTCACTAGAAAGCCTCAGAGCTAGAAAGGAGTTGGATGGCGCGGCTCGTATTGTAAAGGCAGTGGCTTTGACTACGTTGACTGCATTGAGACCTCCTCCTTCGCGTTTCATCTCCCTTCTGTCACCTCTCATTTTGATACCGACTCTCGTTCAAGTCATTTTCTTCGGTCCGCTATCAACCTATCCACATTTCACATTGAATTGAGTTGTCTCCTTTCGAACGCAGAGCAATTTCTCGTCAAAGACGCCCCCCAATAGTGGCTCTGAAATAAAAAGACTCACCGGAATTCAGAACGAGAAGCTGTTAACATGGTTGTGACAACGGACGCCGTCTCGACGTCCTCATCGAAGGCCGACACAACCAGCAAAACCGTCTCATCAACCTCCACTAAGGCCTCATCAACCTCTACCAAGGCCTCATCATCCTCGACGTCGACGGCTTCCACTTCATCAACTTCCTCGTCGGCTCCTTCGTCCACATTGTCTAGTGCCGCGAGCACATCCAGCACATCCAGCGCCACAAGCACATCCACCGCAACATCACAATGTTATGTGATGCTCAGCAACGCCATCAGCACCACGAATTGGGTGCCCTGCGGCAGCACCAACACCACAACACCGAACGTGCCGTGCTGCGCAAGCGGCGACTACTGCCTAGCCGACGGGCTCTGCCACTACACGCACTCGGCGAACGGCGGGTCAGGGTACTACGCAGCGGGCTGCACGGACCGCACGTGGAAGGACACAGCGGCGTGCGCGCACCTGTGCGACGACCGCGTGCTGCGCGACGTAGTGTGGAACGGGACGTCCAGCCTCTGGAACTGCTGCGGCGCCAACGCGGCCAACGGCAACCCGCAGTGCGAGGCGCCCACCGACGAGACCTTCAACGCGCCGGCGCCCTCCGCCCTGCAGACGTACTACGTCGCCGGCGCCGGCGCCACGCGCGCCGCCACGCACTCCGCGACGGCGCGCGCACACGCGGGCCTCTCGGCTGGCGCGGCCGCGGGCATCGGCGTCGTGTGCAGCATCGCGGGCGTGGCGGTGCTCGGCGGGCTGGCGTACATGGTGTGGCGGCGGCGGCGGGCGGCGCGTGGGCTGGGCGGCGCCGTCGCCCCCTACAAGTACGCCGCCGCTGAGATGGCCACAGACGCGAACACGTGGCCGCCTGCCGAGCTGGCGAGCGCGGGCGCGCCGCCGGGCAGTGGTGGTGAGCCGAAGGCGGAGCACGCGGTGCAGAGCGAGCCGGTGGAGTTGTCGGCGGAGCCCGTGGTGCGTGGGCGGAGTGACGGTGCGGGGGCGGTGGAGCGGAGTGCCGCGGAGAGTGGGGAGGGGGAGCGGCCTGGGAGTGATGCGGATGCCGCGGTGTCGCCGGTATCGTCGTCTGGTGGGAGGAGGCCGGATTTGCCGGACAGTTTGAGGATTGGCGTGCTGGGTTCTTCTTAACGCGGATCTGATGCATTTGTGTTTTGATTTGCATAACGGACAGGGCGGGAATTTTGGTTTGAAGATACCCATTACTGGCTTTCATGACGATTTTGTACATATGCTCTTAATAGCGTAGATGACCTGAGCACGTACGTCTACCAAAAGTGGAACATCAATGAGAACAATTTCAATCATTACAGTTCATCATCCGTCTCGTCATCGTTCTGAGCTGCTGCAGCTGGTTTAGGAGGATCGACCTCCATAGGGTCCCAGCCTTTAGGACCTCGAGGCGGCTCACGTAGAAACGGGAGCTCTCTTCTGGGAGGTGGCGTGTCGTTTTTCTGGTTTTTTGCTCCCGCTCCCGTGCTTTGAGTTTCAGCAGGCTTACTCTTTGCGCCGGGACTGCGACCGCTCTTCCTCTGCGGCTGCTCCTCCTCGTCTTCACCTTCCGACTCCGTCTCGTCGCCACTAGGCTCAGGCGTCTCACGCACCTCCTCATCGTCCGTCTCCTTCGCACCGAGCTCCTCAAAGCCATCACTACTCTCGTCCTCCTCCTCCTCCTCCCTCACCTTCCTTTTCCCTCGCGCAGCACCCGCCCTCCGCGCAGCCCTCTTCCCACCAGCGGCACTCCTCGCCGCGCCGACCTCTTCCGCGCGGCGCTCGTCCACTGCCGCCGTCGCCAGCACGCGCTGCAAATCGCGGATCTTGAGCTTCTTGGCGTTGACGAGGGCGGCGAACTTGGCGAGCAGCGCGCGCTCGTGCGCGGCCTTAGCGGCGACGAGGTCGTCCAGCTGCGCCGTCAGCGAGGCTGTGGTGCGCTCCGCTGCTGCGAGTTGCGCGCGCAGTGCTGTCGTGCTGGATGATGCCTTCGACGCGGATTGCGCTGCCGTGCTGGCCCAGTCAAAGAGGGAGATCTCTTCCGTGCTGGTTTGCGTGAGCGTCAGCGTGCCGAGGCGTTGCTGTGGGCGTTAGGTTGCTTGGTTGTGCATGTGCGATCGAGGGTGCGTACCGTGATGCCTTTGATGTTGCGCCGCCAGACTAGGTTGAGCGTGGTTCCGGCCGCTACAGTTGACACGCACTCGAGGGCGCTGAGAGCTTCCGATGTCTCATAGCTTTGATCGCTGGGATCGCCCAGCAGAGTGGTGCGTAGCGCTGTCTCCCATTCTTCGACTGAACCGTCGTAATTGGCGGCTCGGAGCTTGGAAATGCGATTGTGCTGGACTGATGGTCATGTCAACCCGTGCATAGACGGAGGAGTAACGGAGTGGCAAGCTTAACAGGCTCTAAACACAGAAAAGAATGATGCAACAAAAACAAGAGACAGCTCGTAAAATGGATAGAAGATGAGATAAAAGGTAATTTTATTGACTTACTGGTAGCTACATAGACATCATCGCCGTCTGTCCCAACGATTTTGAGATCCAGAGCACGTGAACCTTGAGAGGTTACGTTGAGAAGAACGAAGGAATCCGTGTCGACATCGGCCCGGCGCACGCGAAGAACACGCGAGCCAGGTTCATCCATGGCACCGGGAAGAAGAAATATGATAATGTCGCGGCTGCGGCTCAATGGTGGACTTGGAGCAAGGAAGATACTCGAGTGGCTGTGGATATTGACAGTCCTGGCGCGAGGATCGTGAAACAGCGTCCAAATGATTCGAGGAGAAAGAATAGATAGGGCCAAAGTTGGCACAGGGCACGAGGCAAGCTGAAGCCGACAAGGAATGATCCTGGACGAGGATGAAACACTGCAAGATATGCGGGAGTTGCTTGCAAGATTTGGAAATGAAAGATCGGGAGGGGCTTGGATGCGGAGCTTATGATGGTGATGGCTTCGATCCGTCACTTTTACTTGTCATTTATTTTTAATAGAGGCAGGCAAGTAATAACCCGGTGAAGAAAAAGCACAAGCTGGAACATTGGAGGGCTGTCCGCCTACTGTTCCTAGGTAGACGTCGGACTTGGTGTGTGGTGAGAGACGCGACTTTGACGCTAAGAACAGGTAGCAGCGATGGTCCCGATTACAGATCATCAATGGGTAACATCTCGTACACACGCATCCATAGATATTGGCACGCAAATATAGCCCGAGGTAAAAGGCTCAGGCAGGATGGTAGGCATGAGCGTAGCATACACACTCCGACACGGTATTCCATCTCGCACGGGCAATTTGTCGCGTGTCAAGTCCACCATAACGATATGACACTGATGAAACGGGTGCTGTGAAAGGCTATCCAACACGTGTCGGAATACACAATCATCAATTGCCGAGCACTTCAGAGCCATGTTTGCCGCCGATTGCGCGAGAATTAAGAGTGATAAGTACTCAAGCATTTGGTGTTGGCCACAGTCTTGAGCACGCACGCGTTCGGGACGTGTTGAACTGAACGCTGACTGGTCGAATCGTGCTGGCTGCGCCAAGAACGCAGGGTCTGATTCGGCCAACCCAACCTCCAACAACCAAATCCACCAAAACTCCATCCTCCAGCCAACCCACCTCATTCCTGCCCGCAACCTCACGGTACCTTGCTCAATCTACTCATCTTCCCAATCTCTCACCTACCCGTCACCACTTTTTCGCACCTGGAACTCCGACAGATTAGGCGTCGCTCGCTGATCTAACCCTCGGCCCGACCGAAGAACCTCCGCACCTTCAATCGCGACGTCTCATCGCCGAATCCAACCTAACCATCGGCCAATCTATCTCTCTCGTCGCGCCTCACGCGGGTCCACGATCGCAGTGGTCCGCAATGGCGCCCGACGTAGAGAACTGGGACGATGATGCCGACTTTCAAGGCGACTTGTTCACTACCTCCAACGCGAGCTCCGCCGCGCCGCCGTCCATTCTTTCGTCGCGCATGTCTGTCCGCTCTGAATCTGCCGCCGGCGACGAAGATTGGCAGGTTCTCGTCACGCCGAACGACGCTTCGTCCACGGCCAACGCCATCTCCTCCGCGAAGCAAGTCGGAATCCCAATCCCGCAAAACATCCCGCCCTCAGCTTTGCTAGGCGGCACAATCACTAAACTGCAGAAGAAAAAGAGCAAGCGCAACGTCAAGGAAGAAGATTGCGACGACCTTGAGATTCCCGACGACTTCAATGCCAAACTAAAGGTCAAGGCCAACGACGCGCCGCGCTCACCGACCACTCCTGCCAACACCAACGATGAATTCGACGCGGATTGGGCTGAAGGTAGTCTCGGCATTCGCTTTGGCGGCACCAGACGTGAGCTCCGAAACAGGAGTTCGTCCATATCGGCAGCAAACTCAGCCATGAGCCCTAGCATGGGTAGTTGTCTAACTATCGAAAGCGAAGAAGACGAGCTCGGTGGATTGGTCCTTCCTGACGCTCCAATCGACTTCGGCGACCGCCTTAAGAAGAGAAAGGAGCTTGAGAAGGAGCAAGTGCCGCCAACTTCCAGTCCAGGTGCCGTCGAGGTAAGGCAAGAACCTTCAGTGCCAAGCCAAGCGCCGCAACCGCAACCGCAACAGCAACGCAAGCTCTCTCTCGCCGAAGAAGATCCTCTGTCCGGACTGGATCTTGATAATGTTAACTTACTCGACAACCGGAAGCGCAAGCTTAACATCAACATCAAAATCAACGACACCAAAGTCAATCCATCACCTCCTCGCATGGCTACGACTACACTCACCTTCACCGACAAGCCAACGGTGTCGCGCATCCCAAGGCCTGCACCACCTCCAGGAAAGTCAAAGCTGGACCCCGTGTACGAGTCAATGGCGTCGCACATTGCACCACGCAATCCTCGACCTCCAGCGACGACCACTGGAGCTCAACTGCTGAGATCCAAGCGCTCTGCACCGGCATTGGGAGCACGTGTGAAGGAGCATTCGAGGCCTCCCGTTCCATTCCTGTCCGCAGGTGTCGCTCCATCGCCTCAGTCGAATGTTCCCACTCGTCCAACGACTACTCATGGCCGCAACCATTCCGACCACGATCGACCGCCGTCACCACCTTCTCGTTCCTTCTCTCGCATGTCTGTGAAGGAGAATGACAATGCTCCGAGCCGCACAGGGTTCCGCAGAGATATACTGGCTCCGATTTCTCTAGCTCGGCAGGCACTCAACCAGCGAACACTCAACGTTACCAAGAAGCGTCAGAACTTCGGCAATGGCTCAGAACTCGACAACTTTGATGATCTTCCAACGTCTGCAACCAAGGAATCGAAATTCCTCAAAGAGCCGACCACCCGTGGCCCACCAAAGACCCTTCGTCATCAAATCTCACGCAATCAACTTCGCATCCCTGATCGGATGAACACGCCACAACCACAGCCGTCTTATCCTTCTTCAGTCGCCTCGACAGTGCCATCCACACCACTGGCTCCACCAACCCCTCGAGGTGGATACTTTGCGCTCGGTTCGAAGCCAGACAGCACACCGCGCTTCGCTCGCGACACCGCCGCATCTCGCATCCGCGCCGACCAGCGAATCAACCCGACGGTTAACCCGCGCGACAAGCCGGGTGGCGGAGGTCCACTGATGCCGCTGAGCATTAACTGGAAAGCGCAAGTAGCCGCGCGATCTCCGCACGCGTCTCCAACAAGCACGCGGAAGCGGAAAGGAGAGGGCAAGCAACCCATCCTTATCAAACAAATGACGCCGTCCAACCTTGCAAAAAGTAAGTCCTAGCCTACCATTCACGCACCTTCGCCGCAAACGCTAACGCTCCCCTTCGCAGACGAAAAAGGCATGACGTACAACCCGCAGTCGCAACGCTGGGAAGGCAACGAATCGTCGCTGATGACCTTCGACAACCCGTCAACACTAACGCTACCAGGCCTGCCCACGCACGGGGAGTCCTACCGCCACCACCACCATAACAACAGCATCCCGAGCGGGCTAGCGCTGGGCACCGACGCCGACGCGGCCGGCGCCGCCGCCCGCGACCGCAAGAAGGGCGCCGCGAGCCCACCGCGCCCGGCGCTCATCTCGGGCGTCGGCCCGCGCGACCTGGGCGTGCGCGTCGAGCGCGGCATGGTGTTTGACCCGGAAGGCATGCGGTGGCTTCGGCTGGACCCGCGCGCCGCCGCCGACGCTCTCGGTGGCACGGCGGCTGCCCTCTCGCTGTCCCTCGACGACGACGACGACGACCCCTTTGCCGGCTTGCCCGACCTCGCGGATGAGAATAGCGCGCCGCTGCGCCGCAGCGAGGAGGGCGCCGCGGCCGGCGATTTTGTGGACTGGGTGGGTGTCGGCGAGGAGTTTGATGTCGGGCCGGGCTTTGTCAAGAGGCAGCGGCTTGAGGAGGGCGAGTGGAGGAGGAGGGTTGAGCCGTGGATGGTGCCGGGCTCGAGAGAGTATGGTGGCGTGAGCTGGAAGTGGGCTATTCGGGACGTGGCTAGGGAGTATGAGGGGCAGTTGGGCTGAGCGGAGCTGTGCTGAGCTGATGGAGTGGTTGGTGGTGCGGTGTTGTTCCTCCGGGCGTTGCGAATGGAGAGATGAGTGGTGCTGATGTTGTTGCTGTTGCTGTTGCTGTTGTTGGTGATGCGAATGAGAGCGGACCGGCTCTCTTGATTATGGGCTCTGTGATGCTCAAAGCCCGTGGTCCGTTGGTGACGGACAGACGGTGTTACATTGCTTTGGCGTTTTTCGCATCCGAGCGGCGAGTCGTCTCGGCGTGTATATCACGTTTAGCTTCAACTCGGTCGACGACATTGTACGCACACACTCGGGGACTGGAATGGTACCCGCTCCGGTCATGATATAATGATGGACGAAAAGCATTATGAATAGAGGAGGCTGTTTTGCTTTTACTACGGTGCATGTTCATTTGCTTCGTGCATATCGATGTCTTTGATGTATGATTCGGATTTGAGAGTAGTTTCCCAGGCGGAGGTTCACAGATGCTTTGAAATATCTAAAGGTAACCATGGACGCCTTGAGCAAGCTGCTCAAACACGCGTCTAAAGATACTGAGAACACATAGAAGTGAAAGCCGGTAAGCATCGAAAAACATGCGTACATCATTACTTCGAGGTATATTCGTCGTATAGCCAACAATGGCCCGACAGCATTGGAGATCCCGCATTACTTAGGAATCATCTATGGTATCCCTTTATAAGGGGCCTAATCAAGCACGCAGAAACCGTTCGCTTTGCTTAGAACCGTTTCCACGACGCGCACACAACAGCAATCTCCATTCGGACGCCTTCGAAACCAGTCTTACCTTCCACTGCCACCCAGCGCACCCTACCGCCCAAACAGCACTCCCTCAGCCTCAACCTCATACCCGGCAGCGTCGCCCATGCCAGCCAACTCCGCGAGCAGCGCAAGGCCCAGCAGTCCGGCCTGAACAGGGCTGGCGGCGACGTCGCAGCCGACGAACCAGCGGCGGCCGTCGGCGTCCGCATCGGCGGAACCCAGCGCCAGCGCAGCGGCGTGGCGCTCCCAGGCGGCACGCGGGGGCGCGTCGCAGCGCCGCGCCCACGTGCCCGGCCACGCGGCCTCCAGCACCGTGCCGTTCAGCCGCACGCTCGTCTCGTGCAGGAAGTGCACCAGCGCCTTGACCGTGTCCGCGAGTTCCTTCGCTGCGTCGGGCGCGGCGGGCGGGGCGGCCGCCGGAGCGCCGCTCGAGGACCCGAGCGTGGTGGGCGCGGTGCCCGAGTGCGTGCTCGATGGGCTCTCGTGCTGGTCTGGCGGCGCGGCGGGCGCGGCGGCGGGCGCGGCGGCGGGCGGCGGGCGCGTGGCAGCGGGAGCCGGTCCTTCGGCGAGCAGGGCGCCCAGGCGGGCCGTCACGGCAACGCCGAGCATGGCGCGCACGCCCTCCAGGCTGGCGAACTCCTTGGTCAGGCCGACGATGCTGCGGTGCAGCGGCATGACGCTGCGCCATTGCTCGAGGTGCGCGCGCGACCGCCGCAGCTTCGCCGCCGCGTCCGCGCAGCTGAACGCCCAGATGTAGCACAGCACCGACTCCAGGCCTTTGAGCGCGCCTTTGCGTCGCTCTGCGAGCGACACTGGCTCGCCGCTGGCGCGCCGTCGGAACGTCTCGTCGTACTCGCGCTTCAGTTTGCGGCCGAGGTCGTTGAATTTGCGGTGTGCTGTGTTGAGTGCTTGAATCTCGGCTTGAGTATCCCCTTGCGGTGCGGATGTTGGAGGCCGGAGCTCTTGTGACGTCGTGTTTGGAGGTGTGGCAGTTACAACCTTAGGTGTCGATGTTGTACCATCCATGGACGAGGATCGTGACATGGTAACAGCCTTAAGAGGAGTGAGGTGAGTATTTGATTTGGAGCTCGAGCGTTGATGAACGGCAGGTGAGAGATGCTGGGTTTTGCCGCTGGGAGTCTGAGGGTCCTTGTCGATATCAACCACTTTCAATACTTTAGGTCGTTTGGAAGGTGGGTCATTCACACCGTCTTCATCTGGAAGACTGTATCTGGTAATTGCGGCACTTTTTGTCATTGAATCGGCCGGACGTTTCGTTTTCTGTGTCTTGCTGCCAGAGTCGTTGATGTGTTTGGACTGCGGCTTTCCGCTCGTGTGATTGTGCTCGTCCTTGTCCTTGTTGTTTGGTTTCGCTTTTTCAATGATTTCTTCCTTCTTCTGTGATAGCGGTCGCAGTCGTAGTAACCCCTCGACAATCTTCCGTCGCTTCCTGCCATACTTTAACTTGACTATGAGTCTGGACCGTTCGGCTACCGTCGCCGAACCTCCTTTGCTCCGGATCTTGTCCTCCTCTTCGATTAAGTCATCAGCAGAAACTCTTGGAAGTGGTTTAGGATGTAAAGATGGTGATTGATCAGCTACCTTCACTTGTATGGAATGCGAGGGAGAGTGTTGCTTCGATTCTCCACTTTTGCTGGCATTCTTTTCCGAGGAGACGGAAAGGTCTGACGCTGCGCGCTGTCGCGTCTCCTGCTTGTTCAATTCTTCCTCAATCTCAGGTGGCAAAGTGGGAGAGAGCAATGGAGGTAGCTTCTGCGGACTCGAGATGTCGCCGAGGGGAGATAGAAGTGGTGGCAACCCGCGAGCATTTCCTTCCGTCTTCACTTTTGTTTCCGAAGATGGCTTGACGGCAAATTTGGGTGAAGAAGGTAGAGCTTTCACCTTCTTAAGAGGCGGCGCATCGTGAGCCTCATCTAAGAAACTTGACATGTCACGTTCGATCTCGTCAAGCATTCTCTTGTTTCCTTTGTTCTGGTCACTCTCGCTTCCAGAATCACGACGATCACCAATCGTGACTCCGTTGATGGGAACCTTCATCGACTCGGGCTTTATCGCTTGGTCGACAGGCTCTGCCTTTGGTAATCCTCCCGTGCCAGCTTTCTTGTTCTTGTAGTCCAAAAGGCTTATCTTCTTCTTCGCAGTAGAAGTCGTAGTAGGAGTAGCCGCACCGCTCACTTGTCCGTTGTGGTACGACCGAGCAGATGAATCTCGTTGTAGATCCAATCGACTGCGCTGTGTGAAGCATTCAGGATCTTCTCGATAGTAGAGACTTTGATATTGAAGGTACTCCTCATTCAACTCAAATGGAGTACCCAAGCGCCAACTGTACGCCTCTTGTGTAGTGGGATGATGATATCGTGGTTCGGCTTGTGAGATGGTGAGGATGTATGGGTCTGGAGGAACGCACTTGCGGATGCGTTTGACTGACGTTAACAACTCTTTCTCCTCTTCCTCGTCGAGTGGCCTTTTCCTCTTATCCTTGATAACGTGTTCTTTGTGAGTTTCTGAAGTGGATACGGCCGTCGGCGGTGACATGGTGCGGTCCGAAAGAATCCTGCCTTGCGAAGATGAGGTTTCGTCCTTGAAGCGAAACAAAGAGCAGGAGGGGCTCGAATAATCAGCAGTCGTTCATGAATAATGTCATTAATGGTCGTGAAGAGGTCCAGAGGTTGGGAAAAAGAGGTGTGCGAAATGGAGTTCAAGATGATTCGGCAGGTGATGAGTTGAGCGAAGAAAGGTAATCAGAAATGGCAACACTTTCAGTGGTGAGGTGTAAATTACGGGCGCCCGCGACGAAATGTTTGCGACTATTTGATCCGTCAGTGATTGCAAAGGTATGGGCGCGCAATAGGTGAGCTCTCATACCCAAGATGAAAGTCTGGCAATCCAGGCACGGCTATTGAGCCATTGTCTGGAGACTGCAAGTCGTGGTATCGCGGGGCGCGACCAAAGCGCATCGCGGCCCTGTGAAGAGAGAAGGCGCTCCGGAAGATGGGCTCGGTTGGATCAGGGCTGTAACAGCGCCAGAGACAGGCGCATTGTTGTGGGATCTGGCGATTGTGTTGGTGGTGTAGTCCGGGTCTCACAGCAATCACGCCGATCCCGACAAAGCGAGATGTCAGCGACCGGGACCCTTGCACGGTCTGGCGCCCAAAGCTTCACGACGCCTCACAGCTCGCTTTGACACGCTCGAATTATCTTCATTTTTCACTTCCAGTGAATCCAGCACTTAGAGAGAATCATAAACATGCAACCACTTTCCCTTTCAGACCTTTCCATGAATACCTTTTTTGCTACACTATCTCCACGTCAAAACTTGTACCCTCTCGAACGGATAGCAAGGATACCTTGTTACGTCCTTCGAACAAAGAACACTGAATAGATTCGTAGCAGTCAGTTGAACATACCTTTGAATTGCGAGGGTGAGATTGATGAATTCGCAATTCCTGGCATCGAAGCAAGTGTGAGACTTTCAAGAGATAATAAACGGCCTTACAGTTCGCCAGTCCAATCGGGTTACAACATAAGGTATTCAGAAGCATGGGAATACCCTGCAGACACATATTGTCGATATAGCCAATGTTTGGAATTTGTAATTGCCTTTTCTTGGTGTACGTATTAACTTAGCCCTTGCAGCCAAAGAGCTGGCATTGAGATGGCCATCTCCAAATGCGACTTTATGTCATCCGAAGCAGCTGTCAATAGTGCCGTAGGGCAGCATTATCCACTGGTCACTATTGTATTCCATTGGATCAGACATCGGTATCCAATGGGACTCTGATTTCCAATATCGCGCCCTATTCACAATGCAAAGTCTTTAGAGGTGCCTTTGACAAGTGAATGCTGGTTGCTGCCTACTCTTTGAACAGGATACCGTATCTCCATCCGAGTTTCTCTCCTGAGTTTTGCCTTGGTCGATCGTCCCATGTTCGAGGATAGAAGAGAAACCCTCTCGTTCTTAGTAGGCCGTCTTAGCGTTTCCCTTTCGTTGTTGTCTGTCACGTTCTGGCAAAATTAACTTATTCAAGAAGAATTCCTTTGAATTACTCAGGTCGTTATGTTTAAAGCTTACATTGGAACGGTCTAATCTTTGCATAGATTTCCTTCGTGTTTTCTGCCAGTTCTCACTAGAAACTAGGCCTTGGGGTCCAGAAGAGACTAATAGACATGTCGATGACATGTATCGGTAGAAATTTGAATCTACGGGTGTCTTTTTATCAATAGATGTCACTGATTAGAGTTGATTGTTGGAAATTCGATTTGGATGAAAGCGTATCCGAACCTACCAACCCAACCGGCCCGCAATACAAGGTTGCAACGTCTCGGCTGGTTCAAAAGACCTGGGGAAGATAGCATTAAGAACGAGTTAAACCACAGGCGGAGAATTCGCAGCCAGACCATTGTTTGCACAGTCTAACATTAGTGAGTCCCCCCGAGTGGATCCGCTGTCGGCCCGCTATTCCTGTCTTACTGCTTAGCTGGGTTCTGCAGCAAAGAACAATTTCTTCCGCTTCTTCCGCATGAATGCAGGGACGCGTTGCCGGATAACATGGGAAGCCTTTTGGGCTGGCAAAGTTCGCATGAACTAAGGCAGCTCATAGGGGTTGTTCATTTGCAAAGACTGGTGGGTCGGGTGGGTTGCTACTTGAAGAAAGACCGCGTGCAAGTATTTCCCGAACTGGATATCAATCGACTTTGTTACTTTTTGTTCGTTATATGTACAATCAAGTTGCCTATTGCGCGATCCACGGCCTCTGCAAAACTCCAATGTCATTGTTCAAACGTGGCAGCATTTCCCACCAGTTAGAGTCGAGCGTTCAGGAAATCAAAATCTACCTAGACAGACCGGGGCAAGATCGATATTGTTCGTTCATTTTTTCGTCAAGCAAACTTGGTCGCCGATATATTTAGAATTGATCGATGATTCAGTAAGGATAAAGGTAGGGAGTGATGCATCATACGGCAGATTAGACTGTGGGTAAAGTAATGAATTGCTCAATACTTTCCAAGCCAAGCCAAGGATCACAAATCCTGGTTCGCGACGGATGTCCCTCCAAAGCTGTACCCATGGTAGGCAGTGGAGAAGATAAGATAGCGATTTCGATATATCCGGAGGTCTTCATAGAAAGGTGTTCACGGCGGACGTTGAACGACGAAAAAAAAAAACTGTTGATATGGCGGCAGGTTCAAATGGGTCGGCAGGCTGGCGAACGGCAAGATAGAGCAATTGGCATAGCGTGGCGTGGCGTGTTCTGCATGTCGCAAGGATCGCCAAACGCCAAGTCTCGAGCTTGACAGGTCACGATACTTGAATTGGCGGTTTGAACTCGGCGTTGTAGAGCCAATAATTGACGAAACACACCCGGTCACGCTGGACGGTGACGAAGACGACTCGGTTGAGGCACTCACATAACCATGTCGAAACGCTTCCGGTCGGCCTCGGTCAATGAATGATGCCTTGCAAAAGCACATGTTGTATCAGTACTATGCGCTGCGTCCAAGCTGAAATACGCCGGGATCAACGCATTGCCACCTTGCAGGTTGATGGATGCGAAGTCGGGGTGTTGGTGTATGGGTGGTCTGGTAGCCGGTAAAGGACGGGCGTCAGTTCAAAGCACTTGGTGACGACAAAGACCCGACCATGTTGGAGCAGCGCAACGGGAAACTTAGGCAAAGCCACCTCAGTCTTCGGAGATCGAGAGTTGGGCAACGAGAAATTCAAGCTGGCGGGGCTGTGTCTGTCCGACTGGCTGCGCAAAGAAAGACGAAGAGTGCGCAGTGTTTGTCTGCTCGACCATTCGCCATCGCCCTTAGCGTCCACGAGCCCTCGCCGATTTTCTCCACTCTCTCTCCACACACGCAACTACCTGCTACTCTACCTACTTGGTGCCCAGTCCAAGCTCGTCAACCCTTCAAACCCGCCCAACCTCTATCCACCGTCAAATCGAAGGCTCCCACCATCGAGTTGACACGTATGGCATCCGTCTGCACTTGAGTGCTCGAGTTCATCTCTCCTCGTGATCACTGTTCGACCACTTCGGTCAAGCCGGCCGCAACCACCACATCAATCGTCATCTCGCCCTCTACTCTTCTCCACTTCACCTTTCTGTTCGATCCGTCCTTGAAAGCAACTCCGCGGACCGGCGCGCCCATACCGAAACTCCTACCACGCTGAAGTTGCCAAAATGCAGTCGCCACCTCGGGATGATGCATTCTCACCGCTCAATTACTCAGATATTGTCAACGACAATGAGTCGCTGCATATGTTCAACATCGAGTCCCCGGCCGCCGGCAGCATGTCAATCGACCCTACGTCCATGTTCTTGAATCCTGAGTATGCCGGTTCTCCGTTATCCAACAACCTACAACCAAACCCGCCATCGACCGTCCGTCCTTCACACCTGCTCTCAGCCGACACTCCCACGCTAGCCTTCAGCAACAGCCCCTTACAGCCTCGCACCGCTCTCTCCTCAGCATCTCCAGAAAGTTCCAGCCATGATTCATCCTCAGACTCGTCCGGGAGGCGTAAGCGCAAGAGTCCAGACAGTTCTTCTCCTTCGGCCGTGTTCGGTTCTTACAATTCGCAAAATTGGGCCAGAAATTCGCAGTTAGGCACGAAATCGCAAGACTTTGGGAAATTGAGAGATTCACCTCTCGCTGCGGATGGCCAGAAACGATTGCAGGACTTGGATGTGAACATTCAATTTATCAATAGCGAGATGCAAAACAATTTCGATTTCAACAGCGCGGCGAGCAGCCCTAAGGCTTTCTCCTCCGCACCATCAATTTCAGGTTCCGCAAGAGGGTTGAGGCAGCTACCGCGCTCCACAGTTGATCAGAGCGTACCTCCCGTAAATGGATCCGGCTCTTCGAACTTTGCACATGCTAACCGTATGCAGATTCAGACCACTACCAATACCATGTTCGCATTCGGTAGTCGAGATGACACACCACCCTCAGCGACCTTTGCTCCCTCCTATCAAACTTCTCCCTCGGTAGCCCATGGTGATTACACCATCAATCCGGGCGCAGTCTGGTCCGGCTTCCCGATGAATGCCTCGATGATGTCCCCAGATATGGGTAATAGGCAGATGACTGCGACTACTATCAATCCGAACGAAGTCGGCCGACTCCCGCAAAAGATCAGCGTCACACCACAACTCAACGTCAATTCGATCCCTGCCAAGTCGCGGGTTGAGACCCAAATCTCGATCAAATTGACGTTAGATCCATTACCACCGGGAATATCAAGGTTACATCTTCCGACGCATAGCATCTCGAAGGCAAAGTTACTTTCAAAGGAAGTACCGAAGTCACCCGATACTTACGAGCTGTCAACAATGCTGGTCTGCACGAGCGCCATGCAGAATCCCGAACACAAAGCTCGCGCGCTGCGAGTAGCGCGAGGTGAGGAAATTCTTCCCAAAACCGAAGCGTCGCGGCGATTATCGGCGAGCGATTCCAAGAACAAACAAGACGATTCCGTCGATCCGAATGATCCGAATCTTCCACAGAACGGAGGTGAGGTGAAGATTTGCGACAACTGTATCAACAGAGAACGCAAACGTGCAGCTCGGAAGAAGCAGAGGAAGCAAGAAGAGGAAGAGATTTGGAACTCCTACGAAAAGGACCGAGTCGTCGTCTTCAACACAACCGAGTATCAGAACTTTCACCCTCCAACTCCACTCAAGGATGAGCCGAACGACAATATGATATTATTTTCTGATGCTGCGATGCAAATTGATGCGCCGATGAGAATCGCTTGCTACTGCCGACATATGAATGAGAAGATCGGCTTCCAGTAAGTAACTTCATTCTCGTTGAAGACATAGCAGATGGCTAATATTGGTTTGCAGAGTGATATTCACCATCATGGACTCCGAGGGCAACTTCATAGCTCAGACAATGACTCAATCCATCCATATCACCGATGACCATAAGACCCATGGACCTACAGCCTCCACCGGCCAAGACTTTGGATTCGCGGATCAGGCGCAATTTAACGGCCTTGGAGCTTATATGGACAACGACGCTTCCAACATGCTACATGGAAATCTTCCTCATCGTCAATATCACTCCACTACCGATCTGACGGCTTTTTCAAGAAGTTTGGGCCAGGGTGCTTGGAATGCTAGCACGCTTTCTCAGGCCTCAAACCCATTCGGAGGTAACTCGTCCACACTCTCACATCATCGAACACTGTCACGACCTGCTTCTCCTTCAGCTCAGACCGGTCCAAAGAAGAAACGAAAGGCATCCGCAGGACAACACAAGGTACCTGCGAACCTTTTGATGACTCGTGCTGACCAACCTCTTCCGTTATCAATCCCAGATATCTCATCTACCAATATAATGCCAACGGCGACGACTTTCTCACCTGATAGCGTAGCATTCACCGCCGGTACGGATGGAACATTTGGCCTATCTCAAGGATCCGTGGGTCCAGGCTTCCATACCGGTCCTCCTACGCCAAATAGTGCGGTTCCGTTGTTCAACACCACAAATCGTTCAGGCAGTACCGACAATCTGAACAGCTACTTTTATTCCGCACCTAATTCCGCGCATCCTAGCCGAGCGGCAAGCCCAACATCGTTTTCAAGGCAACAGCTTACTTTCAACCCACAAGCTCAGATGCCCGAAAATGCTACAAATTCACTTACGGCCATGCAATTGACCGGTGTCTCACAGCGACCACAGCCAACAATTCAAAAAGTCCTACCATCTGAAGGCCCAAAGTCTGGAGGTATCGAGATTACCATTCTCGGAAGTAATTTCGATCGGACGCATGAAGTCTGCTTCGGAGATAAAAAAGCAATTACAACCACTCTGTGGGCTTCAAACACGCTTGTTTGCCTTCTTCCACCGTCAACCGTGGGTGGAAGAGTTGCGGTCACTATTGCCCAACAGCATCAAACCGGATACTCGTCGCCTTCGGTACCGACCGCTTTGTTCACGTATATTGACGATACCGATAACAAGCTGTTCGAAACCTGCGTTCGGTTGCTCGTTGAGAAGGAGATGGGTGCTGGAGTCGACCACAGAACCTATGCAGCACGGGTTGTTCAAAGCGCAGCAATGGCGCAAGCTAGTGCGTACGGCAATCCGCAAAACTTGGGCTTTGACATCAATATGTTGTCGACTTCGGAGAAGGAGGACACCCTGCTGTCCATTCTCAACAAAGTCGACTTGGACGACAGCCCATTCAATGCCAATTTCGATCTTCAACATACCAATGGCGCAACAATGCTCTCGCTAGCGTCGTTCCTCGGATATAACCGTCTCGTTGCGGGACTTTTGGCTCGTGGCGCCGATCCAGATTTAGCAGATGACGGAGGTTTTACCGCTCTGATGATGGGAGCCATGAATGGGCATTCCCAGATCGTTCGGCGATTGATCCTAAAGGGCGCGGATGTGACCAAGAGGAGTCTGAATGGTCTCACCGCAGCAGACTTTGCAACTTCTCCCGACATGACCGCGGCTCTCAGACAAGTGAGGCATCACCTAAGATCTTCAAGCGCCGGTACTCCCTACAGAAGTCGAGCGAACAGTGCAACTTCCACTCGATCTTTGTGGGGTCCTCCGTCATCTGCTGCCAGCAGCTCTATGTTTACAACTGAGGACGAATCCGCCGTGGACAGTGACGATGAAGAGGTCGCTGCAGTGGCACCGAGCCCTGTGATACTTCGGTCCAGGAGGAATAGTTCCACTATTCAATATTCCAGACGGGGTAGTGCAGTCTCCCCCACTGGTGACAGTCATTCGCTTCCACCGAACGCTGGAGAAGCTGCAGCTGCAATGCCACATCTGTATGATTTCATGTCGCTTTGGCGTGACAATCTTGCAGCCCAGATCCAGTTGTTCCAGCAGAACGCAGCCTGGACGCTCCCGAACATTCAACTTCCGGGACTGTCGCCATTGAATTCATCTGCGATGCCGACTTTGCAGGAGCAGAATTTCTCAACTTGGCGTCGATTGAGCGCATTGGTACCAAATCGGCCAACATTCCGATCGACACCGACAACGCCTATTCCTCCTGAGGATGATCACGAAGATACTGAGTCCACGGCATCTCCACCTCCGGCCTACGGCGAGATATACCCTGAGAACGCTGACATGCCGCTTGATTCAAAGCCGCCAGAGCTTATCGTTACTGCGGTGCAGACCTCAGCCAGCGTCCAATCTCTGGAACAACCTAGCAGTTCTCAAGGTGACTCATCTGAGACCGTCACAGCTAATTCGGAGAGTGTGCAGCCTCTACGCAAACGATCTAGCCTGAGGATCGGCAAAGGCCCAATTCGAGAGGATCAAATCGTTGCAGCGCGACAGCTCCGAAAGGAGAAGCTTACTTCTGCGAGGGATGATTGGAACTTGTGGGCCATTTGGGTAAGTTTTAAGGTTCCGTCGTTTACACAAACTCTAACGCCCGCGCAGTTCCCGCTACTCATTATTCTCGCAATCTGGTGGTACTACGGCTTAAAAATGCCATCGCCTGGAACCTGGATGGCAGTTGGAGGCCGCGCTTTCAGGAACGGCAGAGACACACCTCTCCATCAACCGATTGCTGCCCAATAGCATTGGCATTAGGTTCGCCACAGCGCAGATGGCATTCATTAACCCAACTCAGTCGCTGATTGCTATTGTCCTCATGTTTATTGCTTGTCGTGTACTTTTTCATGCCTTTTGAGCTTTCGGTAGTTTGCTGTATGATGATGCCTTCTATGGTAGCTCTGAATGACGTTCTTGGCGATTTTGGTACGAGAGATGAGACTGGGAGTAGCTTTCTACGACTCCATTACTTCGAAATTACTTTCAATCATTTCTATTAGTACTGTAGATGGATGGGTGGTCCATATTAATGTGGAATTGGGTTGACTTGGGAGGCCATTGGAAGTCAATTGGAAAACAAAAAGGATTCTGGTATAGCGACTCGTGCCACAATATAGATTATTCAACCCGACCAGAAGAACTCTGAGTCCGTGAATAAATGTACACTAAATATGAACCGTTCTAAAGTGGTAGCACGTGACAGCGCGCGTCGTCCGCACTCGGATATCGCGTGCGTCTACGCCGCAACTACTCCTCACCTGCAATTACCACACCATGGTTCCAGATGAAGACTCATGGAGTTTTATATACGCTCGGTATCCTTGCCGAGAATTGCAAATCCAGACGCTTCTTACGCTTCTAGAGGTACTTAAAACCCTCCTTTCTCGTGCAAGGCCATAAATTGACCTGAGAGTAGAGAAACTTCCCATCGCCTGCGAGCTTGGTAGTTCACGGATTGGAAGGTACAGGCAAGAGTTCAATAGTAACAGCGATTCTCGAAAAGATTGGTAGCCCATACGCAATCATCGACTCAAGAGAATGCATCACAGGAAGACAACTACTCGAACGCATGGTATCACGGTGTCTAGACGCCTTATCACGGAGTGGGACAGACTTTCCGCAACTTCCGCGATGCGATAGTCTCAGTGCGCTACATGTCTGCTTAGAGACTCTTATTCACAAGCAGGAGAAATTCATCCTGTGTCTCGATGGGATTGACAGGCAGCGCGATGCTCCTCATACTTTACTGCCAGCTCTGGCGAGGATGAGCGAATATGTTGGTCGGCACGCCTACCGTACTCTACTTTGTGCTAACAATCAACAAGATCCCGAACCTTACGACTATTTTCATCGTGTCCGTTCCATCTCCTCGCCTTTTTCAACGCCCAGGCGTCCCTCATATTCATTTTCCTCCGTATTCCAAGGATGAGATTATACAAGTAACAGCGATGTCAGCGTCGCCTATCTTCCTTACGCCGATAGATCCGAACATTAATTACACAGATGAAGAACACGATGAAGATAGCAAATGGCTTTGGTCCCGTTTCTGCGCTGTCGTCTGGGACTCTTTAGGCAAGGGTGCCGCACGAGACGCTGTCAGCTTTCGTGATGCATGTCAGAAGCTATGGCGGCCATTCGTGCAGCCCGTAGTGGACGGCACATTCGGCACACGAGATTTTTCCAGGCTTCTCGTAAATAGACGGTCATTGTTCAAGGGCGAGGAAGCGATCCACCAGGACATCGCAGCGGGGACCTCAACAAGTCTCAACAATTCTTCACCCAGCGGTGAGCAAGGCCGTTGCTACATTGCTATTCGATTCACATGCTGACGTTGGCAGGCAACTGCAATCTCCCATACTACACGAGGTTTATCCTCTGCGCAGCCTACCTGGCGTCGTTCAATCCGCCGAGGCAGGATCAAATCCTCTTCATGAAGAACAGTGAGAGGAAGAAGCGCCGGCGCAACATTCAGAAAACAGGAAAAGTACAGAAGAACCGCAGGATCCCTCGAAACCTTTTGACACCATCACCTTTCTCTTTGGACAGGCTGATTGCCATCGTACAAGCTCTGCTTCCCCATCAGATGGCTCCAACTGCAGATGTGCTCACGCAGGTAGCTACGTTGTCAAACTTGAGGTTGTTACTCAGGGCTGGCCCAGCTGCAGATCCGCTGGATGCTGGCTGCAAGTGGAGAATCAACTGCGGATGGGAGTATGTTACGTCCTTGGGTAGGACCGTTGGGCTAGACATGCGCGATTGGATCTCTGGAGGTCAAGATTGAAGCGGGAATCATCGACTCGGCCAGATGGGAACATTGGCATTCACTGAAGTGATGCACGCCGATTGAAAGCCGGCACGCGCAACACTGGCAGCGACGAGATGTTAGCATGGGCAATGGCATATGGTAAGCATTCGATGTTAGAACGAACGAGAACTTTTCTTATGCTCCAAGCCTGCAGTAGGGGTGAGCATTCGCTCTATCATTCGCTACCAGGGAAGAATAGGAGCCGAATATACCCTACCATTCACAGCCTGGGGAGAGTAGGCGCCGAAGACGGAGCCCGAGAAAATGGATTTGGGCGCCAGGCCGCCGACTGAAGTGCATCTAGAACAATTTGGAATGAGAGACTTGGGAAGTCCTGCTCCGAAGATGCACGTGTCACCATGCTCTTTCCATACATTGAATAGAGTACGCGAGGGGTCGGGCGGTGTGGAAACAGACAGACCACGGATGTGCGCACATGTAATAGAGTAGCGTCGAGTGTGGAAGTTGTACTAGGGCGTTTTCTGAACTAAACTGTATAAGATGGCAGCCCCGAGTGATTTCTCATCTAGGTGATAGGTCCGTGGTGCTTCTCTTAATTGATCCGTGTCAGCAGGACGGCAAAGAAAGTAAGTTGACGTAAATAATAATCTGGCGGAGCGTTATTAGTGGCGTTGCACTTCAGGGGCCTGACGATGCGTAAGGTACCTTATTTCAACTCCTTCAATGCATCAAACGGTCCGCCCGGCCACTAAAGCCTTACGCAAGCCGAAGCTTGTTCTGGATCGTGCTTCCAAGGTTGACAGACATCATGATTGGATGGTCCGGATCTTGTGCAAGCGCAAAGCACGAGGGTATCTCTGTCCATCTATCAATCGCAATCTGACTTCTACTTACTGCATGTCTCTGCATATCACCACGACATGTCATCACGACATATCATCACCGAAGAGCTCGAGGCCCTTCAGCCATCCCTCAATAGTCCGCCGCTTCACGCAGTATAATCACCGTTGTCCTGTCTCCTACGGTCCCACCTACTGCAGTCCTACTCCTTTGCTCCCCTGTCAAAAAGCTACTGGAGGATAATCCCCACCTTCTAAATCCTACCTAGCCGTTCGCCGCCTTGAAGAAGCTTGGTGTTGGATAGATAGGTGGTTGATCCAACAGTGAGAATGTTTCGTGCACGGGCTTAGATCTGGGAGGCCAATTAAGCTTCCTTCACCGTTTTGGCATTTAAAGGAGTTGAACTTCCCAACTAATTACTTTACCTACCATCCACTAAGCTGTGCTAGGGAATTCCTCGGGATGGCTACCGTCGGCCTAGACCTCGCCGGATGTTGCTGCCATTTCTATTCGTGCTCTCCGAAATGGACGACAGAAGTATCGTGAAGCTGTCACTGCTAAGCGCTGTTCATTATGAACCATCCCCTTTGACAGGAATTAATTAACATCATACGACATTATACTCTCTACTCTCGTAGGCCATTGGCAGGCTTCCATCTGAATTTCCTCCCTTGTCTTCTTCTTCTAGGTCTTATTGCTCCACTCGAAGGGTCATGCCTGCTTTCCAGCTTCAGGAATATATCAGGTGGTAATAGAGAGTGTGATCGATCAAAGAGCTAGGCCCATGATTTTAAGAGTAAGAGTATATAATTAAGCTCGCATCCTCTACAGGAATGGAACGTCAGGGCAGATAAGTCGAGAAGTGTTGTCTTGCGTCTGATAATTCTTCGTGTCGTTAACAAAATACGTTTCATGATGTATCATACTATCGTCGGGACTTTATTGCTTGTCATTTTCAGTGGCCCGTCATTCGCTCTACCTTCTTTGTCCACCCGTGCGACTGGCCCGCAAGTCACCAACTCAGAAGCATTCAAGACCAGTGCAGGTAACAAGCACAACTCCAATATTCACGATGGGACGGGTAATGCCGGCACTGATACATACAAATGCTACTATGGCGGCTGGGAGAACTTCCCACCTTCAAGCGAGTGGGTGGAGTTCGATGCAATGTGGGACTACACGAAAAAAGCTATGCTGTCCGGATGTGGCGACATTGGTATCAGCCCAGAGGACTCTGAAAAGCAGATTGGCGAAATCTGGAACGCAATTCAACAAGTTGCTATCAACAGCCTTGTTGACCACCGGTATATTCTGGCTACCATCATGCAGGAGAGCACTGGCTGCGTATATGTGGACACCACAACAGATCCAGATGGCGATCCCAATCCCGGCATTATGCAAAGTGCGGGTGGAGTGAGCTACAATCCGAGCAATTCGCAGGGTAGCATCACTCAGATGGTTATAGACGGCACTCAAGGCACTTATTCTGGCTCCGACTGCCTAGTACTAGGCATTAACATGTTCGGAAACATCTACTCCGCCGCAAGATACTACAATTCGGGTGAAGTTGACTCAAGCGATCTCAATAACGGCGAGGGATCTACGAACTCCTACGTTAACGATATCGCTAATAGGATGACGGGCTGGCTTTACGCTCCTTCAAACTTCCACAACTGCTAAATGTTGGAACAAGATGTGTAAAGTGAGTTGTATTGTTGAGAAGGCAGCGAGGGCCTCGAAGCTACCTATAGAGATGGTGACTAAGCTACTGAAAGATGATTGCCTCCAACAATATTCATTCTGTAGAATAGGCGCTTTATACCATTTCAATTGCGAATCTCGAAAGAAATGTGTGACATATGAACCATTATGGTGATCTATAGTTAGCAGCCGTAACTCCATAGTACGAATCACTATGACTTCAATATAATCAGGTTATTCAACTAAAATGGGTCACACTTTGAGAGAAAGTGGAAGTCCCGACAGTCTCGCGGCAGTGGTCAGAAAGGCCGTCCATCCTTGGGATCTGCAATTCCCTGAGCTTTTCGCCGCTGGTATCAAAGCGTGGATCGATGGTAGCTCATTACCGGAGGAGTTCGAGATCTTCTAAACATGGGCGTTTTTAAGACAGGAAACTATCTGGTCTGGTCAAAGAATCGCATTGAAGCATGGCAACTACAATTCAAGAATAGATAGCAAACAGCAAAGATATGAACACAGATCTCTGCCAAAACATGTCCACTCGCTCACTTCAAACAGAACGCATAAATTTTCCAGTGCAGATTCCTCGCTTGGCAGTCTAGGCGGCATGACCTTGTAGCGCCGCTCCCTTGGCAAATTCTAGAGTTACGCGGAAATGATTTTGCATCCACATCTCATCTCCAGTTGGGCATTTAGAGGGTGGCTCCGACAAGCTTAGCATACGCCTCGGTGCTGAACGACTTGGGTCTCTCGATCGGCATGCCGACAGCACGATCGATGATGAGCTGGGGCAGGACGCCGAGGGCGCGGGAGACGCCGAAGAGAACGGTGTAGTAGTTCTGCTCGACGAGGCCGTAGTACTGCAGCAGCACGCCGGAGTGGGCGTCAACGTTGGGGTAGGGGTTCTTGGTCTTGCCGTGCTCGGTCAGCACGCCCGGCGCGATCTTGTACACCTGCGACACCAGCTTGAACATCGGGTCGTCCGGCAGGTGCTTCTGCGCGAACTCGCGCTGCGACACGTACCGCGGGTCCGTCTTGCGCAGCACCGCGTGTCCGTAACCTGGCACCACTTGACCAGATTTGAGCGTCGTCCACAGGTACTCCTTGATCTTCTCGTCTGACAGGTCGTTGCCGATCGCCGCCTTCATCTTCTGCAGCCAGACCAAGACTTCTTGGTTGGCGAGACCGTGCAACGGGCCTGCCAAACCGTTGAGGCCAGCGGCCAGTGAGAGGTACGGTGAGCTGAGAGCACTGCCAACCAAGTGCGTAGTGTGAGCGCTGACATTACCACCTTCGTGGTCAGAGTGGATCGTCAGGTACAAGCGCATGAGCTCGACGAAGTCCTTGTTTTCGGAGAAACCGAGCTGGTTGGCCAAGTTCCAGCCGTAGTCCTTGCTCTTGTCCACGGCTGGCACTTTGCCGTCCTTGTACACGTTGCGGTAAATGCGTGCCGCGATGGTGGGCAGCTTGGCGATCAGGTCCATGCTGTCCTCGAAGGTATGCTCCCAGTAGTCCTTCTTGGCCATGCCCTTGGCGTAAGCCTTTGCGAAGGCTGATTCATGCTCGAGGGCGGTGACGGCGAGGGAGAATTGTGCCATGGGATGGAGATCGTTCGGGCAGCGGTCGATGAGCTCGGTCACAAAGGAAGGCACATCAGAGCGAGCGGCCCATTCGGCGGAGAGGTCGCGCACTTGCTGCTCGCTGGGCACTTCGCCGGTCAGAAGCAGCCAGAAGAGGCCTTCAGGTAGAGGCTCCTCGCCGCCTGGAGCTTTTGGGAGGACTTGTTGGCACTCTGGGATAGTGCGGCCACGGAAGCGGATACCCTCCTCAGAATCCAGGACTGACCCCTAGAGAGATATGTGAGAACGATGCGCAAGCGAGATGTAGTCGTGCAACTTACTTCCCAGACCAGACACTTGACGCCGCGAGCACCGCCGTATGCTTGATCGAGCGTCACCTCGCCTAGCGATTTGTTGCCATAGTCTCTGCAATTGTTTTTGTCAGCTCTATTTAGCATGATAAAGCGATGAGTAGCCTCGCCGGAAGCCGTAGGAAAGAAATGGAGAAGGATGAGTTGAGAAGTGTCTAGCTCCATCGGATCTGAAGCAATAGATAACGACTGCGCGAAGCTGAGGCTGCGGAGCTTTCTTACTTTCTTAGCTTCTTGATCTTCTCTGCATTTTCCGGGATCTTTGCCGCGAAGGTCTCTTTCAATGACTGCAAGCTTCGTCAGTGTCTCTGCAAATTGTTGACCATTGGTAATGGATCCGTACCTGTGTTTTGGCTGTGCTGTAAGCTCGAAGGCCATTGAAAGCGGCGATTCGCAAGGGAGAAGCTGCGGAAGTGGCGGAGGAAGAACGAAGAGCAGAAGCGCTCAGTCGTAAAGCGGTGGCCATTGAGGATAATCGTGTGGGCAAAAATTTCAATCAATTGAAGGGTAACGTCGGACAGATGTTTTGCGCAGGGTTTTGGTGGTGAAAGTTTTGGTGAGAACAAAAGCAACAAATTCATGGGCCAACGTCATGGCCCAAGCTCTCTCAACGGGCTTGCGCTATGGAGTCCCTTTTCTCTACCTACGATCGCCGTACTTTGCTGAGTTTCTCTGTCCTTCGCGCTCCACCAGACGGCTTCTACCGGCTCACCTCCTCCTAGGTCCGGCCGAGAGATGGTGCAACGTGTGACTGGTTCCCCAAAACTCCCGTACGTAAAAAGGCTGCGATGAAAAGACCCATTGGCGCTTCCGGTGTCTCCCCCCATCCGTCTCCGAGACATGGCCATGGCTGATGCGAAGTAAAATGCTGCTCCTTATCAAGTGGTTAACGGAGCAAATCGGGATGCCTCGCTCGGTGCACTCTACATAGCGATCCTTTTGGATTCAGACTTTTGGCGTGCGGTCGTAATTACTGAGGTGGTCATTTGGGACGGTCCCGTGACTTTGCCCCTGCCTGCAGCTGACTAAGCGCGTCTCCTCTTTCCAGCCTCCGCGCGAAACTGGAATCTCGTCAGTCTCTTACACTCGAAATAATCTCCTGACTGAGACCATTCCATCGCCGCCTGTAACAGCTGCTTTAATCCTCCACCTCTTGCCCCATCTCTCTCGAACATCACGTCCGTCGGCCTTGATTTCAAGTTCTCGTCGGGTCTACCCACCACCGACGCTTCTCCTTCTGCATAAGCTGAACCCTAACGCGCAAATCTTCTCTGGCTGGCTGTATCCGACTGCACTTTCCCATCGGCTCACTTTTCTCCCAGTATCCGCTGAGTGTTTCCTTCACTCATCCACCTGGTTGAAGAATTACACACTTCCGAGACTCCTTGGTTGATAACCACGAAGCCCTTCCCTGCCCACTTAGATCCTCGACTGACTCGGCTGAAAGTAAGCTGAGGAGACACAAGGACCTGCCAAGTTTGCGCGCCTTTCTTTTCAGATCAGTGCGCGTCTGTCACCGGCGTAAGATCCTCGGGCCGGCAAAAGTCATTTTCTCCTAGGTTGCTTGAATTTCTAATCTCAGCTTTTGTTCCTTTCAAGGCTTACGCCATGTCGGCGCAGCCTGGAGCTCTTCAAGAGCTCGATTCATTGTTGCAATCACTGCAGAGTCTAAAGCCTCCGGGAGTCAACAAAACAAAAGTAGAAAGCGTAACGAAGATATGCACGGCTCAAGAAAACATTTCGGTACAGCACCACCATCCATATCACCAAGCCTTTGAGCAAATGTGCTAACTCGGCCGTCAGAAACAAATCCAAATCGTGGACGCCATCGCCACCAACTTCAACCGGAGTCCGCCTACGCACAGGCTCGGTGTCATGTATATTGTCGACTCGGTGGCACGACAGTGGAAAGCTACCGGTTCGACTTGGTCTGCCGGCGTCAATAGGATCACCGAGATTTTTCCATCTCTCATGAACAATCTACTTCAGGTTGCTCCAGAGAATCAGAAAGAGAAGATTTCGAAGCTACTCGACATCTGGATCAGCAGCAAAACCTTTCCCGATCCGATGTTGTCCTCATATAAAACGGCACTGGCTTCACCGGCGCAAAGTAAGACTCTATCAGCCTCCTCCAACACGGCACGATCGCCAAGCGACCGGATTCTAACAGATCACGCAGGCGGTACTTTAGCGCCGACGAGCTCTTTGCAAGGTTTGGCTCAAGGCGCAAACTCTAACCAACAAATGACACATCAAGTGCTTCCTGGCAGTAATGGCGTAGCCCCACCACCACCACCACCCAATGCCACAGCTACTGCATTGCTCGCCGCACTAGGAAACATGCAGCAGCCAGGTTTCCCTCCCCAACCACCACCCGCGTTGAATGCAGCGCCTGTAAATCCACCTCCCGTAAATGTTCCTGCTCCTCTCTTTCCAGTCACGGTCGCGCAGCCCGCTACGAACGGTCAAAATGCATTGGCACCGCCTTTGAATGGTGGCGTCCAAGGTTCTGCTAATCCCTTGGCGAGCCAACTTCAATTTTTGCAAGGTCTCGCTACGCAGCTGTCCCCGGAACGGCTTGCGGCCGTTATTCAGGCCATGGGTATTCAGCTTCCTGCTGCTCAACCTCAGGGTAGTGTTGTTCCTCCGCCGCTTCCTCCAGCTTCAGCTCCACCAGCACAGCCGCAGTATCAACCACCGGAACAAAGTAATCAATATCGATATGATGACCGATCTCGTGCTCGTAGCCGTTCTCCTGAATACAATCGGCGCTATACACCGCCGAATAGAAGAGACAGCCCAACATATGGTGTATATGATCCTTCTGGTGCAAACACCCAAAGCCCTCAGGTTGACAGTGATCGCCGTGGGCGAGGTAAGGGTAGGGCTTTTCGTAATGACTACCGACAACGGTCACCGCAAGCACCAAGGGATCAAATCGTAAGCAATCTAGGAGCAGTTCCACCCAGCAACATGCCGAAACCAATGGGACACGATTCCAAGATTCCAAACGGCAAGATACGAGGTCCGTGGCCAACCCCTTCTTGCCTGTGTAATATCTAACCGCCTTTCAGTTCTGAGTAGAACCTTGTTCATCGGTGGAGTGAGCGCCAAAACAAATGAGGCGGAGCTGAAGCAGTTCTTTTCAAGATTCGGCAACGTCCAAACTTGCATTGTCAATCACGAGAAGCGTCACGCCTTTTTGAAGCTTATCAGCCACCAGGATGCCCATGTCACCAAGCAATCCGTAGATATGCTTCCCACCGATGAATATCGCGGCAAGTTTGAACGGGTATGCATTCCCAAAGCTGCTTTTGACATGTGGAAGTTACTTACCATGGTACAGATCGGATGGGCTGTCGGTTTTGGCCCTACAACATGCGCTGACTATACCGAAGGCACTAGTGAGATTCCAATCAGTGTTCTTACCGACGCTGACCGTAAGTGGATGCTCAACGCTGAATATGGTGGTACTGGCGGAAAGCCAATTGAAACTGGCATGATTGTGGAAGAACCCGACATTGAAATCGGTGCAGGACCTAGCTCAAAAGGTATTGTTTCCTTGGAATGCCACCAGGTATAAATACCAGACTCACTTCAATCTAGCTATTTCTCGCCGCGGCGGTGGAGGTCAAAGTCGTGGTGGTGGTGGCAACTTCAATCAACGTCGTGGAGGTGAACGACACCAACCTTATCGTAAGCAAGATGAACGTAGGCAAGGACAAGCTCCTGCAATGACCAGTATGCCGGAGCCAAATACCGTCGGAGCACCTCCTGCGGTGCCTACATTTGGCGCTCCAATTCCAGGACTGCCTTTAAATTTTCGGTAATCATCCACGGAGGCTAGTTCTAACATACGACCACACTGTGCAAAGTGATTCCGGTTCTAAGGATGATTGCAAATTTCTAATCACCGGGAAATGAGTAAGTCGAAGATGAAATGGCATCTTGAGCATGAGGTAGTCGGAAAGGACGGCGAGCCCCTGTTCACATAGCTCCCTTCTCCACCTACCTTTCAGTATGCATATGTGGAGTCGGGGTGAATTGGGAGCTGCATTTCTCGGCATTGTCTTTTGGTTGGTGCATATTAGGAAGTGTTTATCGTATACTCAAAGACACGAGGCCGGAGCTGAGACTGCAAAGTTTGCTCCCGTCAGCTCTTACAACACCTGTATAGTGCTAGCATTTCTGGGGAGATATCTACGTCTACATCAATAAAGCTACCTTACCTGTACCAGATATTAATAAAGGCCTGGATCCAGAGAGAGAGAACCAGAGAACGTGACTAAACCGCGTTTCTGCTGATTCATCCAGTTTTGGCCAATCAAGAACAGTCACGGTTTCCCGCCGAGCGTTGCCAATCAACCGGGTGAGATTGGCAAAGTTCGCGCATTTTCCGTTTGATTTTAAAGCAAACCTTTTCTGATCGACTGTTGAGAGTGTCAAAGGAGTGAAGAGAAGCACAGCCATTTCGATTAGAACCGCAGTGCGAACTGAAGAGATCAACATTTCCCTGACGAACATCTTGAACATCCATGTCCGATCTGGACGGCACCAAAACTCCAACTCCATCCATAGGTAACAGTGGGCATCATCTCGCCCACGCAAGAAGTCGTCTTAGGCACTTTCTGCGACCTGATGGACGGAAAGTTCATATTGCGCTTTCACCCGAAGAGGCTGATAGACTGCGTCGGACGTTGTCCGTGACGGAAAAGGGAGGATTTGATATTGTAATACATGGCGAAGAGGAACACGTAAGAACTATTATTGCTATCCTATTTACTGAATTGCGAAATAAATCGGCATTGTCCCTCTGACCTTGATATCAGATCAACGCTCTGCGGGAAACACAGACGCATCATGAACAAGCTCGCGACGATCTTCGAATCAAGTACGGCCGCGATTTCGATGAATTCGAACGTGTCATACGCGAACTCGACAAGCTGAATACCGAACTACACATGGTCACTGAGCATGCTGTCCAACTGGATGCAAATTTTCAGAAATATGGCTATTCCGCACATCTACGTAAGCTCGAACAGGTGTATAATCTCTGAATAACCGCCTAACTCGGTCCAGGCACAATCGGCGACCGGAGTCCCAACTCATCGTCGCTAAATCTACTCGACCATCATGGTGATGAGGAGCATCATAATTGGCAAGATCGCCGAAACGGTAAAGCCATGCAGGTCTGGGTTAGACCCATCGTGCGCCAGTACTTTCACAAAGGCCTTCTCTGGCGTGCGCAAGAAGCACAGGAAGTTGCATCGTACGAGCTCTTCATTGATCTCTTCTACGTCGCCATCATAGCCTTGTCTGGTGATACCGCATCGGAGAATGCAACCGGCGAAGCGCTCCTGCGCTTCGCAATCACCTTTATCGTAGCTTGGAAGTTCTGGTCAGACATCTCACAGGGGATATCGTGGTTCGACCAGGACGACATGACTCGTCGCTTCGAGGTGTTGTTCATGCTAACTTGTCTATTGGGCATGACGGTTAACATCGCGGCCGGCTGGGATGTCACATACACGTCCATGGTAGCATTCTACATCGCGTCTCGCTGGTTCACCGCAATCTTCTTCCTTTGGATGGCTTACCTCATCCCAATGACACGCCCTGCGATGCTTGGCACAGCCGTCATTACCTTTCTACCCGGTGCGCTGTGGATTGGGAGCACAGCTGTGCCCGAATTCACACGCCAGGCCCTCATCTGGGTCGCGATTCCTCTCGACATCTTCGGGCCCACCGCGTTCGTGGCATTCCAGCGCGGCATGCTACCCTTCACATCGGAATGGTGCAAGCGTACGTTCGAGTTCATGCCAGGCCAGAGTATCGAGCACAAGATCGAGCGCACCAACGCATTTGTTTCGCTCGTCTTCGGCTACTCCGTCGTCAGCCTGTTGTACCAGTCAGGCGTACCTATGGGCATCAACGCCTTCTTTGGCAAGGCTGTGCTAGGCCTCATTCAGGCTTTCGCCTTCAACTGGCTCTACTTCGAAGTTGATACTTTCAATCTCCATGTTCATGCTATACGTCGGCACTTTTTCAGCGCTTTCGTTTGGTTGAGCGCTCATCTACCGTTCGTCATGGCGTTTACGCTGGCCGGCGCAGCACTTGCTAAGATTGTCCTTGCAACCGACTGCCCCGATGCAAACGTGAACGACCTACTTGAAACATATGCAACAAAGAGCATAGAAGTTGTACCTCAGGGATTGAGGTGGTTCTACTGCGGTGGACTTTCCATTGCACTGATCTGTATGGGTTTGATCTCATTGAGCCATTCCTATAAGATTCCACCGAATATCAGACTGAGCAAACCGTGGAGATTAGGATTACGATTCGCGGCTGCCACAGTCATCCTGCTGCTGCCGTTGGCAAAGGAGAGGTTGAACAGTATTCACCTGGTCGCTACGACGACCGGTATCACTTTGGTGGTGCTATTCGTGGACCTCGCGGGAAGCGCGTGCGTGGACGAGGTATTCTGGGGTTTCAACTTTAGGGGTGAGGAAACCGGCAAAAGGAAGTGTACATACTCATCGAGGTGTCACATCTCACGTAAGGAGTTGGAATCAAAATTTAAGAACGGGGAGATCATCAATGTGGAGGAAATTGCAAAGAGAGGTCCGGATGGTGGTGCTCACGATGGATGTCATACGGTATAAAGAACAACTGAATGTAAAGAATAAAACAGAAATCCTCCATACACTGTAGTCCTGTCTTACTGGCTATGGTTCTGTCTGACCATCAGATTTCGCGCCTAAAGCTTTCGAACGTTGTATTGGCTTGAAGTCAACGTGTACCAAGTAAGCTTGACCGCACAACTCACCGCTCTACGGACGAGACAAAGGCATTTTCCGAGATATTTTCGGCAAGGTGACGGAGAGTGCGCCACAAGGTACGGAGTCCGTCAGACTGGGCAATGCTGTGGGAGCATGACAAGTTACCAAGCCTGGCAAGTTACCGAGTACAGTATGGCAAGTTACCTGAGGGCTTTTACTAGTTGAGATCACGGACCCTGGCTGTTGAGTGGGAGTTGGGAGGAGCCGAACTTGAGCCTCGGAGTCGGAGGTTAGCCAACGGCATAGAGGTGTTGAGTCGGGCAGCACAAGGCCGATCAAGGTTCACAGGAAACTTAGGACAATCTGCGTTGTCACGAATCTTCTTCATATTCTTAGAGAAACTGTGCTGGTCAGTCACATACGAAATTTTCTGTCGTTCTTCGCAATTGTTGGAGCGCCGGCGGGAAAAGCCGCTTTTCCAACCACTAAAATAGGGTCCTGACCTGCGCGATCAACATCCACGGTTTAGCTTCTCACCCAAAAAGCAACGGCTATCAGCTCTTGATCGAGCGCAGCAAAAGAGAATTTACGGGTCTTTGGGGCGGAAAGCAACGTTGAACGAACAAGTCCGAGCGTCACTTTCGCCGCACGCCATAGTTGCTGGTCTCCAAGCAAACAAACGCCTCCCATCAAATTCTCACCCTGGAAACCTTCTTTCCTTCCTCCATCATCACCATTCTTTGCGTCGAAGCAACACTATCGCCTCGGTCCGGCCCCAAGTTCTCGCCTTCACCTTCCACACATGTCCACGTCTACCACGGCCATGGCCGGTGTCCAAGCACCGCCGAAGCTGGAGAAGAAGCCAGTCAAGTTTAGCAATCTGCTACGTGAGTAGGAACCGATGACGGATACCCAATGCGCCGAGATCGCTAACGTGGAGAACTGACAGTCGGCGCCGGATTAAACATGTTTGAGTATGTACAGCAATGGAGTTCACACTGCGGCAGGAAGTTGGGAAGAACACAAAAGCTAACTGGCTCTGCACAGAGTGACGACGCTCGGACAGCCACTCGAGGTGGTGAAGACCACCATGGCCGCCAATAGAACCGATGGTTTCGCCGGAGCGATAGGGAGGGTTTGGGGCCGAGGAGCCGTACTAGGCTGTAAGAGCGCAAACTTATCATAGCTTTCAAAGGCACTACAAGGCTAACTTGTGACTCTTCACCGCAGTCTACCAAGGCCTAATTCCCTGGGCCTGGATCGAAGCCAGCACCAAAGGCGCAGTCCTCCTCTTCGTGGCGTCCGAAGCCGAATTCTACGCGCGGTCGTTTGGCGCGTCGCCCTTCGTCGGCGGGATCACGGGCGGCATGGCGGGCGGCCTGGCGCAGGCGTACGCGACCATGGGCTTCTGCACGTGCATGAAGACGGTGGAGATCACGAAGCACAAGGCGGCGGCGGCGGGCCAGAAGGTGCCGGGCACGATGGAGACCTTCATGGCCATCTACCGCGCCGAGGGCATCCGCGGCATCAACAAAGGCGTCAACGCTGTCGCCGTGCGCCAGGTCACCAACTGGGGCTCGCGCTTCGGCCTCAGCAGGGTCGCTGAGACCGGCATCCGCAGGCTCACCGGCAAGGACGATGCCGCGGGGCTCACCGTCATGGAGAAGATCCTGGCGTCGGCGGTAGGCGGCGGTCTCAGCGCTTGGAATCAGCCCATCGAGGTCGTGCGCGTGGAGATGCAGAGCAAGAAGGAAGATCCGAATAGACCCAAGAAGATGACGGTTGGCAACACGTTCAGGTATATTTACCAAACCAACGGTATTAAGGGCTTGTACCGCGGCGTTACTCCAAGAATTGCTCTTGGCGTTTGGCAGACGATTTGTATGGTTGCTTTGGGTGATGTGTGAGTACTTTCTCCGAACGTCGACGTTCTTTCGTTCGGAGCTGAGCTGACAATGATACAGTGCCAAGGAATGGGTTGAGAAAGTGACCGGTGACAAAGTCACGGCGAAGCATTAAGGCGTTCTGGGATCAATATGGGAAGACTTCATATACAGCAAGACTTGTCCACCTGACATAGACTGGAAAGGCCGTGTATGTGTGTAAAGTGTGTTTGATTAAGCTTAGGCTGAGAAAGATGTTCCTCTACAGACTGTATACGATGCCGTCGTAGTGTCTCTCGTAAAAGTAACCATTTTGGCATGTAGTGTTTCGTGGGCTGACTTTGCTGGTTCTGATTGCTCCTCGTATCACG
>Ga0335072_10000170_pt1 | contig 140823 bp, 136 predicted proteins | sample Lox_Sample_21_FD_206725 | JGI IMG/M metagenome (GOLD analysis project Ga0335072, IMG submission 206725) | Soil microbial communities from Loxahatchee National Wildlife Refuge, Florida, United States - Lox_Sample_2.1 | ecosystem: Environmental > Terrestrial > Soil > Wetlands | place: USA...
AATCACCGCTCTCCACAAGATCCTTTATCCGCACCAACACTTTTTGAAACAGAGATGCGAAGACGAGTCTGGTGGCAGATTTTATGCATTGATGGGTGGGCTGGTAAACTGGCAGGACAAGGTCTCACCTTTACAGATATCTCGATACTACCGCTACCTACGAATTTGAACGATTCAGACATTAACCCAAGTATGTCTGAAATACCCGAAATGCACGAAAGGCCAACAGAAATGATATTTTGTCTAATCAATTACGAAGTTGGTCTCTTTCTTCTCAATAGACGGAAATGGTTGCATAGTCCCACATCTTCGGTTGTTGACAGAGCCAAATTGATAGACGACTTCGAGAATATGCTTGAGAACAAGTATCTGAAACATTATGATCCAGCCATACCGTTACATCAGCTCGCGTACCACGATATTCGTTCAATCATCTTCAAGATGAGATTGATGGCAAATCATCCATGGCTCTCTTCCGACAAAGCAAAGTCAATGAGTCGAAGTGACCATGACATGATATTCTCTACCAGTTTCAAAATAATGGATCACCATATCCTAGGCTATTCTATGGAAGGAGCAAATAGGTTTCGCTGGCATATGGATGCCTCCTATCAACTCGATGCTTTTGTGTTCATGCTCGTCGAGTTGCAAAGCCAATTACCCACCGCTCCAGTTACAGAAAAAGCATGGATTTTAGTCTCAGAGGTTTTCAGATATCATCCGCAGTTGATGGATGAGACAGATGAGTTACATTTAGCTCTACGGAGACTTGTACTCAGAGCTTGGGACACGAGAGAACTGGAAGTAGTACGACGAGGTCTTCCCAAGCTACAGGCACTACCTATTGTCACCCAACTTCGAGAAAAAGCTGGAATAGTAGAACCTAATCAGCGCAATTCCAGCACTGCATTCTCCGCTATCGATCAGCAAAGCAATATCCTCAGAGACTCACATTTAGACTCAACAACAGAGACCACTGTCAATCCTCAAGATTCGCACTACTATGACAATAGATCGTTTGAGGTTAATCCCGATAGCGTCAATGATGTTTCCTTTCAAAGTATTGACTTCACCGATTGGGAGTCATGGGATTATTGGGACGTCATGCTCAACGCTCATGTTCCCAAAATGACTTGACAGATATAGCTCAATTCCGTAATCGAAATACAACCCTCATACTTCATTTGACCTCTTTTTCTTCTATCTGACACTGAGATATGTCTAAATTGGATGCGAAAATCTCAACACGATATTCATGATAAGATTTTGTAGCTTCAAATCTGAATCATAGTGAATGATTTGTAAGGACTACCCAGCTCCGTTAGCAGGGAAACTAGTTTTTCGGAACTAAAAACCTTTTCATCTCGCGATTTACATTCGGGTCACAAGTAACAGACTACGTCCCATCAAATCAGATTGACTCATTATCTCTACTATTTCACATTCCAATTGTGAACTATACGTTCGATACTCTAAATTTGGTCCACAGTCAGCTGGTAAGAGTTCCAATTATACTATAAATTCCTTGCTCCATCGACGACAGATCAAAATCCCAATTCACTATCACATTAGCCATTGTCAACGATAATGAACGAATATTTGGATATTCTTGGACAACAACCTTTACTCAAGATATACACCCAAATCACACTTTGCTTTCCAGTGAACGACACTTCCTTACATCCAGAAATTATCAACACCTTGAGACATGGCCTTGAACGCTTGTCCTCTAGCTTTCCTTGGATAGCAGGCCAAGTCATCAACGAGGGAGTACGAGATGGAAATTCTGGCTTGTTCAAGATCGTCCCACTGGAAGAAATCCCGAGTCTGATTATCAAAGATCTCAGAGATGATCCTTCCGCACCAACAATGAACGACCTCAGACGAGCTCATTTTCCGTTCAGAATGCTAGACGAAAGTATTACGGCACCTCGTAGAACATTACCAGATGCCTCTGAGGAAGGATTACCGGCAAGAGTCTTCCTCGTCCAAATCAGCTTCATTTATGGTGGACTTTTACTCACATTCGTTGGCCAACATAACACAATGGATATGACCGGTCAAGCTCATATCATCGATCTTCTTTCGAAAGCTTGTCGAAATGAACCGTTCACCAATGAAGAAATATGTACTGGAAACCTTGCTCGTTACAAGCTCATTGCTTTTCTCGATGACGACTCCTACAAAGATGATCCTGATCTCGCTCGTCAAATCATGAAGCCAGCTCAATTGCAACCCTCTTCGAACGATTACGGTAACAAGCCAACACCTCCTCCGCCTCCTAAATGTATATGGAAATATTTCAGCTTCAATGCAGATGCACTTGCGTCTCTCAAGACACTAGCAGAGAAAGATATTACCTCACCGCCAGGGTATATATCTACGGATGATGCACTCAGTGCTTTCATCTGGCAGAGCATTATGCGAGCTCGTTCCCACCGACTAGATCCAACAACCAAATGTACATTTGCCCGTGCTGTTGACGTACGGCGGTATCTGGACATTCCGGATTCATACCCAGGTCTCATTCAAAATATGGCTTACACAGACTATACGCTCAAACAGCTTCTGGAAGAGCCGCTCGGTGCTATTGCATCGCAACTTCGACTTGCCGTTGATCCCAAAACTTCAAACTTGAGACACAAAAGCCAAATACTTGCCACTTTTATCGATCAAAGCCCGGAAAAGTCTGGATTTTCCTTCACGGCGTCCCTTGATACCCAAGTGGATGTCATGTTAAGTTCATGGGCTAGACCTCAGCTATATGACCGTGATTTTAACTTAGGACTTGGCAAACCAGAGGCTATACGCAGGCCACAGTTTGATCCAGTTGAAAGTTTGATATACTTCATGCCTAAAAGACTAGATGGCGAGATTGCTGTGGCAATTTGTTTAAGAGTGGAAGACATGGAAAGGTTTAGAGTAGACAAAGATGTTGTAAAGTACTCAACGTATATCGAGTGATGATCAAGATCTTTGCAATCAAAATCGTTCCATCACGCATCTGATCCTATTTCTAGTTCTACACTTATGCAGTTCTTGGTAATTCTCCTTGCGTGTGCATAGACAATTCTCCATTCGAAGCTCGAACTACATCTTCAAAACTATTCGGTATAATTAGCCTCAATCAATTTTCTCAGCAAAGTGGAGAGTTCTTACCATGATTGAAACATAATGTACGTCATCTCGTCGGTATATACATTCCTTGTATATGTCGCTTGTCCATGACCAACTTTGACAGTCTTTGTTCCTCGTCCAGCCGCTGCTGCGTCCGCCATTAGTTGTGCTTCAATACATCGATCCATAGCACCAAAGAGAAAAGTTGCAGCGTCAACAGTTTTCGCGACAGTCAAGATACCATGGTTCTGTAAAATCACAGCCTTTTTATCTCCTAACGCTTCAGCAATACGTCGTCCTTCTTCATGAGCATACACAATTCCGCCGAAGTTGTTGTAGATTGCGTGATCCTCATAGAAACTGAGATCAATCAGTAGGATTCATTTCCATGTTAAGTAGTTCCACGTACCGGCAGGCATCTTGACTTATTGGTTCCAGTTCACATCCGAGAGCCGCAAACGCTTTACTCGGGACACTGTGACAATGTACTGCTGCAATAACATCTGGTCTTGCCTTGTGAAGAGCGTTGTGAATTGCATATCCCGCTGGATTAACGGTATGCATGTTTCCTCCCTCTATTACTTCTCCAGCTTCGCTCAGTAGGCACAGATCCTCCGGTTTCATATACCTAAAGCTTTTACCATGTGGATTGATCCAGAAGTGATCTGTCAGAATGGGATCACGGACGGTGACATGGCCTCCAGCACCTTCATTGTTGTAGCCATTGTAGCCGAGCCAGCGCAAAGCTGCAGCATGATGAAGCTTTCGATGTTCACGCTCAGCTTCCAGAGTGCGAAATTTAGGAAGTCGAATCTGAGTGATAGGTTTCGTTTGTTGACCAGATTCGGGATAAGCTCCGAATTTGAAGCCAGGAATAGATACATCTTGAATATCGTGATTTGTGGTTACAGTCTGATCATTTCTGTAGAATGATGGAGCTTCTGATGGTGTCGCTGCTGTCCCGGCATATGTTGCAAGAAATCTAGAACCAGGACGTTGACATTGAAGCAATCGATGAGGCGTTGATGCCAAACTCGGCAAATATCTCTTCATTGCCACTGAAGATCAGAAAGATTTACGTTTTCTAAAACTTAGAAGTGTCAATAGAGGCTAGAAATGTCCAGCAGAAACATTAGGAGAATGAAAGATGTCTACATCCATCTTCTTCACGGTATTTTCGTGCGAAATCCTGGGTTGGCGATCAAGCGTGAGGGGTTCAAAGCTGCCGCAGTGAAGATTGTATTCCCGAACTGTACCGGACATTAATTGGAATATCTCAAATGCATGTACCTTGGTGTGACATCCTTGCTCTTCGGCATATTTTAGTAGAGTAATAGCAAGAACATACCGTATCTATTGCAGTGAGATCATTGAATCTACGGAGTAAGCCTTACATTACATCTGTGGCCCAAAAACGACGATACAATCGTTTGGACATCTACTCGCTTCTGTGTTTTCGCCGTAGATCATCTGTCTTCACAATTTGCAATCGATATATCTGCGATATCAATCTCTAGTGTTCTGTTCAGTACGAAAGTAAGCCGGAGACTAACTGCGGTGAACACGGAGAAACTAGCTCGAGATATATAAATACTGAGCATGCAGCGCAAAGAATCCTTATCATACCGCTCAATATATTTGCTGATGCACAGAATGGTATCGACAGCTCACTTTGAACTCACAAATTAAGCCTGGCGCTGGCAGCTAACAGCAAAAACGATAGGTGCAATGTAACCGTGACGACGGCATTTACATCTAGGTACCACCTCATCCACATGCTCGGAGTGTATGTCGCCTGTTGTTACAAAGTGGTATGAAAGGACGGCAATGCTGATCGAAGTCGTACATGAGGATTAGGTAGGAGTACATTGAGTCGATGGTTCAGGTCGCGATGACGCGGAGCTTTGTCCATTGGGATTCCTTCATTCTAAACGTAGCACCGAGTATTTGATCCAATCGAAAAATGTGGCCAGCATCAAGGTGGTCACAGAGGATGTAAGAGCTCTTTATGGCATCCATAACGGAATTCGGTTCAAAAGACCTGTCAGTCTTGGCACCTGCTGTACTCTGATGTAGCCGATTACAAGACTGTCACCGCGTCATATTTGACTGTTTGCGAAGAGTGCCTTCAAAACAATTAGATGGTTCGAGAATATCACAAGAACTTCACTCCTTGAGCATCATCCTGGCCACTGCCTGTGAATACGGTGGCCTTGCCTTTCTTTACTAACACTTGCATGCTCTTCTGAAACAATTCCATTGGCATTCCGTGAAACTCTGCCATACCGTTAGCACTGGCTTATCATTCGATGCACCTTCAGTGCTTCACCTTGATTATTTGTCATGTCTCCTTCGACTATCTCATAGAGCGTCAAAACGCTTCCTTTTTGGCCGGTTTCCTCTACCCATTCTTGCACCAATGAACCCCACTCTTCCGGCCGCCTCCAGTATACCCAGCACTTTGATTCTCTCCCTGAATCACCGTTGTTATCCCGGATCCATTCTATTGTTTCGCCACCTTCCTTAGACGCCATCCAATCCAATACTGCTCGAGTATCTTTGGCGGAAAGCCGTCTATTCAACTTGGTATTCTGGAAGAGCGGTGATGAGAGGGCGTCAGTGAGGTTCAAGGTAAAGAGGCGGTAGAATCGGCAGTAGGATAGGATGAATGACGACCAGGAGAGCAGTTGTGACGCGCGTGTGCTCGATATTGGCTGGAGGGTATAGAACGGTGGATAGGCGTAGTGCGACGGGAAGACGAAATCGGAGCCTAAAGTAGAAGACATGGTGAAGAATTTTGTGAGTTAGAAACACTTTATGGCTTTGCTAACGCTCGAGATGTCATTCTTGAGACTCGCGAAAGTGGTATGAAGAACTTAAACTCAGCGAACTTCGAGGTTGAAACTATTTGGCGGTCGCCTAGCGCAGATACGAAGTCAAATCCATACAAATCCATACAAATACTCCGTACCTTAAGCATGCCTTGAATTGCCTGACAAAAGCCAAAAAAAACTTCAATTGGATATTTAGAGTCTTCGAAGTAATCATAAAGAAATAAATGCTCTTCTAGCTATTGCTCGCAAATCCTAGCTTCAACTTCACACCGTCTCTCGACATCTACATGCTTTCTCTGTTCGGTTCTCGATCTCCCACATTTGCGTTCTTAATGCTTGTGACTCTTGCTCTCTTCTTCTATTCTTCGTTCTTCAATTCCTCTGAAGCTCAATCATAACTAAACCTATCGACTTTAGCTCCTATTTGAGCTAGCTAGTACAGAAACTTGACGCTGAGAAGCTTCCTTTTCGGTGTGAAGCATTGAAGCCGCTTTTGATAGAGCCATCACCGATATTTCCTTCATAAATTGGTCAATGTCTTGAATTCTACGACTTTCTTCATCTTTGAGAAGTTTCAATCCGGATCTCAGCTTGGACTGGTATGGATCGGTTGACATCCACTTTGACCACTTTTCAATAACTGCGATCGCCTCTTCAGCTGATATCTCAAACCATTCGATATGCTGCTTCAAACAACCCTTACAATAAATTCTGATTCTTCGGTGATCTAACTCGGCGTGACATAATGCCTCAACACGACGGGCATTTAGAACCATGCCGTCAATATTCAAGGCCTTCGGATATAGGACCTTTGGATCTCTGTTGCAATCAAAACTCCACTCTTTGTGTCGTTTCTCGGTGGAACGACTTGTATATCCAAGTTTGACGAATCCGCTGTTCCCTTCAACCTCATACAGATAAATATACCCTTTGTCCTGGTCTTTCGAGTCCAAAGGTCTCAATAGTTCTCTTCGGACTAGTTCATATCCAGCTGCATAATCAGCGGTGCGATTGTTCTTCGCGATAATGTCGAAAGGTGTAGCGTCGTATGCTTTTGGCCAGTATGTAACCGGATCCACAGATATTGATCGTGAGTTTCTCGGTGTTGGTAGACTCCGATATGTCGACACGGTGTCATTATTCTTTTCTGACGAAAGACTTTTTCTTTCTTCAGCATTCGCAGTTTCAGATGGACTTCGACACTCTTCTTGTTTGCTGCTTTGAGTCGACTGGATCACTTCCGAAGCGGCCTTCTTACGAATGGCTATAATACTCGACTTCCAGCCTTCCACGCTTTTGAGAGTCTGCTTATTAATGTGGATATGACAGAACATGTTTGTTTCAAGAACCTTCAGAAGATCTTCAAGATGGTCGTCGTTCAAATAGACCTCCGGTGTGACAATCTTATCAATCGTTTTTATACAATTTTGAACTTTTTGCCCTCCAATTCCCCATTTACAACGCTCTCTTTTCGACGTTATCCCTATACACTGAACGGAAAGTCGACCTAAAACTTTTCTGACTTGCTTTTCGACTGATATGGCTGACGTGGTGTTGTCACTACCAACAGGAAATACGGCTATCCAAGCTTCTATTCGATCTTCCAATGGGTAGCCATGATCATGCTGCCAGCAATGAACAAGCATGACCAGCTTTCGTAGCTTGAGTTCGAGTTCTGTAGATGACTGAGTGAAGGTTACCATGTTCTGCACCTGTGACTTGACATCGTCCTTGTTACTTTCTGGTATCGGCCTTCTACAAGGTCTACCCTGCTGCGTAAGACACCCACATCGCCACTCATTTAGGCCCAGTAACGAATTTAAGATTGAAGAGCTTATCTCTAGTTTGTCTTCTACTGCTTCCTTCCCTTTGTCATTTGAAATTGGCTCCTTTTCAGGAGTTGCGGGTGGAGTGATGAGTCCTGAAGAAGTTGTTCCAGATGTACGGAATTCATCTTCAATCTGCCTCTGTGCTTTGGAAGTACTCTGTTTCCCTTGAGGCGGTGAGTTTGGAGGACTTGGATAAATACGTTCCATGACAGTTTTCCGAGAAATGGAGAGGTCGTTCAAGTTGGTCGGCGTCTCTTCTCGAATCTCTTTGGCGGATGGCATGACTGAAGATAAGATGCTGCCAGACTGCTACGAATACGCTGGTAATGATGTTGATATACAACAGAAAAGGCGCTTTTGCTTCTCTATGTGTTTTCCACTTCTCTTTAATTCATGTTGGTGCTTAAACACTTGGAAGTATCCGGAGGATAGATAAGAGAGAAGTGGGGGCTGGGTGGTTCGGTCCTGAAACGAGGCTTAGGACCGAAACTGTGGTGGGTGAGCTCTCTAGACATCGAGTTCAATGATGCCACTCAAATCATTCTACATGAGAGAGAACTAAAAGTTTATGGCTATCATAATGTAGTTGAATGTGTAGTGAAGATTTCTATAGATTTATCGACTTTTTTTACCAGAAACGTCTACTTCGACCGTCCGAGATTAGCTTCTATCTCATCTTAACCATCATCCTTTCCAAACCTTCCAAATAGCTTCGAACCATCTCAGCGCATCTTGCGACTGTCGCACCATCCACTACTCTATGATCAGCGCTCCAGCTGAAAACACACTCTTCTTTCCTAACCACATCGCCCTTCTCATTGAACGATGGTACTGGCTTCGCTTTCCCAACACCAACGATCGCCACTTGCGGACTCACAATCACAGGTGCTACAACGTGACCTCCAATTGAGCCAATGTTGCTGATGGTGAAAGTTCCTCCGCTGAGGTCCGAAGTCGAGAGTTTGTTCTGCTTTGCTAGCGAGCTCAGTCGCTGGATCTCAAATGCAAGAGAGATAACGCTGTGGGACTGGACGTTCTTGATAATAGGAACAATCAGACCTTGTGGACTGTCCACCGCAATTCCAAGATTGTGTGAAGCTTTGTAGATCAGCTTTGGTTTTGATGGATCTGTCTCGGTATCTAGGTAGGCGTTGAGAGACGGAAATGCGCTCAGCGAGAGTGAAACTGCTTTCAATATAAAAGGAAGAGCGGACAGCTTCGGAAGTTCGGAAGATTCGTGATCCAGTGTTGAATGATGAGTATTTAGAGCTCGCCGAACTTGGTTCAGTTCTGAAAAGTCTATGGTGTCAGTATAGAGGAAGTGCGGAATCTGAAGGGAACGCGTCATGATCTTGAACATTTGGTTCTGAACCGGAGTCAATGGAACAGTCTTGTCTTCTCCAAGCGGTTCCGAAAGACTGGGCGTTACTGAAGATGATTCCGCCTGTGATTTTGAAGCAGCGTACTTCTGTACATCTTCCTTCAGAACACGGCCATCCTTTCCGGTTCCAGGAATATCCTCGATGTTCAGATTCAGTTCTTTGGTCAGATGGCGTACTGCCGGTGTCGCCAGAGTTGCATGTTTTCCGGATGTGTCGAACCGATGACCATTAGAGATCTTCAAGCTCTTTTGAGAGTTCTCATCGCTTTTGCTTATTGTAATCGCTTCTGAGCTTTCTTGCTCTGCACCTTTGCTAGGAGCTTCTGTCTCTTTCGGTTCGGCTGAATTGTCGGTAAGAGCTTTCAGCTCAGGAGTAATTTCACCTTCAATATCTATATCAACCAGTGGCTATTCAATAATAAGTTTCAGTTGCCACATAAGTCGGAGAAAGTTCTCATACCTTTCCCACTTTCGCAATATCGTCCGCCTCGTAGTACAACTTCTTGATCACTCCATCAAACCTCGATGTGATCTGTCAGAGCCTTTAGTCAAATTCCAGACTATAGAATATTCAAGAACATACCTCTACTGATGCTTTATCCGAAACAACATCACAAATTCTGTCAAACTGTGCGACTCGGGCTCCTGGCTGGACATACCACTGGACAATTTGGACTTCAGTGATACCTGAATAGATGAGTGAGTTTGAAGAATCATTTTGCACGGTTCAAGATCGAAGTACGCACCTTCACCAACGTCAGCAAGAAGAAAAGGTTTTATGGCTGCCCATCGCGTAGTGGCATGGAATAATCGGACCGCGTCTTGATGCGCAAAGACTGGGCTTTGGAATCTACCGGAAGAAGATAAAAATTGTCTCCTAGCAAGTCTTAATGCCCGTGAAACAGTAGTTGCAGCCATTGAGAAAAGAATTTCTTCATTTTTAGAACGCGAAGATTGAGTCTTCTGTTTTCTTGATGACCATCGTAAGTTTCGACGGCTATCATCGGCTTAAGCGTCATTCCGCAGCCGCAGCGTTTACGGATGTGGCTGGTGGATGAGCTTTGACATGACACTCCGGCTGTTGCTCCTTCGATGAGAATACAGCTTCTGGAGCGAACACTTTAGAGACGACATGCCCAGAAAGCTGCCATGGCTCGCTAAAACAAAATCAAAGCGACCATTAGCAGAGAATGATGCGTCGTCAGCCAAGCGTCGAAAACAACACGCTTCTGATGGCGAAGAGAGTGAGCTATATTCTACTCCACGGGTCAAAAGGAAGGCGCGTGTCAGCAACTGTACGTAAGCTAAGGCTCCAATAACAAACAAATTACTGAGACTCTTAGATCGAAACCCTTCGAGCAGTCCACCTCCGGTTCCTCCTACTCCAGAGTAAGTTTCTTCGGCAACGCCATTCTCGATGAGTGCTGATCAGTATTACAGATTCATGAAGGACGGTTATGACAACGATGACAAATGGATTATGGTTGAAGATGAGTTTCTCGAAACGGCTAAACAGTTCACGCGACACCTACACCATGCCGAATATCAGCGACTGAAGCTGCTTGCAAAGGAACAAAAGACATCAAGAGGAGGCGGTATTCTACTGCCTGTAGGTGGCATGGCATTGATGGAAAGCTTGCCACGAAAGGGAGCAGAAGATAAGAGGTTAAAATCAGATCAACAGAAGACAATACGAAGAGCTGCAGCTGAAGAAGATAGCGAGGAGTGGGAAGACGGTACTTGGGCAAGCAATCCGAGATTTGCTGGACTCATGGTCAGGAAAGGCTCGACTAAACTCTCAAGTTCAGTAGGATTACATTCGTCAACTCTTCATCCAAACAAGGAAGAAGACTTTACTCGACCAGAAGATGAGCAAAGACGGGCAGATCCTCCCCAAGAATCGATCTCAAGCTCTCCACCATCCTATTCAATAAAACCTCGATCGATTCACCGCAAACCAGTCATCTCCTCACAAGCAAACCTTCTTTCGGACACGGTACACGGCCGATATAAACTTCCTGAGCCCCATTCCAATGTAGACGATCGCAGGCAGAAACAGCGAAATGAGCGGGAACAGAAGTCGGTAAAGTTGGAAGAAATTCCAACGTTCTTGATATGAACAGTATGATATCCCATAACGCGCCTTCGAATCAAATCAAATCATGTCATCAATTATGTACCAGCTCTTTTCATCTTGTGTGTAAACTCCTTGCTATGCCTGGTACCAAACCAAGCCAACCGAAAAGCCTCCTTACCAGCGCTTTGTCTAACGCTGCTGCTGCAGAACCGGTGGTGGAGCCACCAGTTACTTGTATGATAACAATTCCGGTGGTGCTTGTGACTCCATTCGCTTTGGTTGTATCGCCCTCGGTTACGGTGCTCTGAACTGCCGTGTTCGTAGTGGTTATGCCCGACGTGGCGCTGATATATGTAGTCGTTGTGGTGGTCGACCCGTCCAACGCAGCTGAAGTCGCACTGATGGTACCGGTACAGCTCGTGCCTGGCCAGCAGCAAGCTACATGGCCGGCCCAGTCATAGGTACAGATGCCATTAGAGGTGCAACATACACTGGCAGCGCCGAGTGTGGAGCAGGAGTTACACTTTGCTCTCTTGACGAGCTCGAACTCGACCAGGGTTGTGTTAGAGACAGTCTCAATATCTTGATCAACGAGGTGAGGAGAGGAGAAAGGTGAGAATACGTCGATGGTAGCGGAGGTGAGGGCGAACAATACACTTAATGGCAGAAGAATGGCATTGCGCATGGTGGTATGAGGATGGTAAGAGTAGAATGAACAGCAGGAATGCGATTAAGTGACGCAAACCGGCCCAGAGTTGTAGGATGGTGGAGATTTGGGTTGATTGGGTTGGGTTGTGATGGGTGTGCGTTTGTGCGTGTCCACGGCAACCAACAGAAATCAACTTCCGCTTGCCGAACTACTCTACTAGACCTCTGACGATCGCCAGTTCTGCTTCACTACGTGTCACTTCCGATGACCGGCTTCTGACTCTTGTCCGAATCATGGCCATTAATTGTCGAATAAGAAAAGCGCCTTCAAATTAGCCCACTCTGCTATGCTCTTCACTTCCTGACTTCCTTCCTTCGTATCGCACACCGTTCATGCCTTCTTTGCCGCTTGAATCCGTAGATGCGATCTGAAAGAGGCCATTATTATCCAAGGAATTGAAGCAACTGGATATTGCCTTTAGAAAATGGCTACTGCGGCGATCATGTTGATGCACTCTTTCCCGTTCCGAATACTTTCAGTCATAGACAATACATCTAAATATCCTCCAGTCCTTTCCATCAAAACATCTGCCGCCCAGTTACGATTCCAAAGTATTACCAATCCGTTTGAAGCCCATATTCATTCTTAAAAAGCGTTTCATTTGTCATCCCAAACATCATGCATTGTCCACTCACTCTCAGTTTTGCCACCGTTATTACTATGATGGCTACCGTGCAGATAACGACTCAAGAACCACTCGGCCAAGAACCTCTCGGCCAGTTAAGCTCACAAGTTTCTCGATACGTTGCTGCCAGGCCGACTCGCGATGAACCAATTCATCAGAGTTTTGTGCACCAGATTCGTCAACGGCATGCCCACTATCATTCAGCAAGCATTGCCACAGATCCGCCTTTGTATCAAAGTATGATGAGCCGGCTAAAACAACACATCTCTAACGACCTCGCAGCCTTTGTGGCTCCTACTACCTCTATAGCTACACAACCTCTACAGACGAATCCTGCTGAAGACGACATCTCCGAGTGGGATCCCTTTCCAACTGACTGGGCAAATTTCATGACTGCTTGTCGTGATCCTCTGATGTTTCCAAACGAAATACACCACAGGGAACGAATGAATTTGAGTAGTAGTTGCTTTATGGAAGCATGCAACTCCTTTGCCTCTCGTCATACGGAGACGGACACTTTTGTCTCGCTTGAGGAGCAAAACACAGCGGGCCATTCGATTAACGGGACCTCCTTAATTCGGATATTTATAACGGGTGTTCCAAACATCCCACGTTTTGCGGATATTGATGGCTGCGAAGGAGAGCAAAACTGCACCCGTTGGTGTCACAATTACGCCAGGAACAACGTTTACGACGGCCAAGCCCTGAGAGATTTCTACATTGAACTTGGCGTCATCATTGGAAGTCTAGCTGTCTTGTCGATTATTCTCTTTACCTTGGCCAGATGCTGTAATAAGCGGCGTTTACCTTGGGCTGGACGTCCGAAGGAAGTTGAAGAACTATCCCGTCTGCCTGAGGAGAAGGGTGTAATCGCACCTATGCCGAACAGACGGGCAGGAAATGCTTCCGGAGCCGAATTGGAGGAAAACCTTCCAAATAGCCGTGTTGTTATTACTCAGCCGGTACCGAACACTACTTCTACTGGTCTCACAAACAACGTTGCACGAGTTCCAACGTCTGCCACAACAACTGAAGTAGTGCCTGTTACGGATGGAGTCCCAGCAACTGAAGTAATGCCGGTCTCGAACTCAGAAATGGCCAACAATGTTGCACCTGTTCCGCATCCAGTGGCGAACACAAGCGTGCAACCTACAACTAATGCACAAACAACAACAAAGGTCATTCCTGTTCCAGCAACCAGCCATACCTAAAGTGGCTCGCCACTGCCCTCCTGTTATGCTTCACCAACATCAAATACTCAGGGTAATGACCGGATTGTCTATTGGAATTCTTACCGAGCCGGTTTCAGGTTCTTTGAAATTGAGGCCGATGTTCCATTGTCAAGGTCGACATCAACTTCTCCGGATTTTGGAATCGTTCTCCCTGCCTGAGAAAGGTCAATGTTATCTTAGAGCTCGATATTAGCTGACAGCACCCTGTACCTAACAACCCTCTCAACCGTTCTACCTTAGAGGTCTAGAATTCCGTCAAGGGCAAATTTCTACTTCATTAAATTTCATGCGTCAAGACTCTCACTTCCAGGATTCGTGCGTCGTGGGTTGAATGTTGGGTGTACATTCTTCCAAGAATGTTTATAAGTGCACTGGTTCTCCTCCACGTTGGTCGAGAATTCCTGCGACTTTGGTGACAAGGTGGATGTTTTGGGTGTGTGTTTTGCTACTACATATGTGCCCTCCGTAACTCCTCCAAGGAGCATACCACGCTGAGCCATTTTGGACTCTTACATGTCGCCTATTGAGCCTCAGTAGATGGCCATTTCCACTTCTGGGGATGGCAGCGGTGGTGAGACCAACTTCGACTCATTGCAATCAAGTCCATCGATGGCGCAATAAAGTTCAATTTTAATCGGCGTACTCTACGCTATCGCCGCGAATACTACTTGTGGATGTTAAACTACCACTTTCAGAAGCCAGACGAGAATCATTCAGATGCAAAGTCTTATTTGTCATCACTATCCACGATGCCGCTTTGGAATTGGGACAGCATCATAGTTTGTTCATGATCCTCTCCTTGGACCACTTTGGCGACTTCGAATGCTTGCCGAATCCACAATGAGGCTCTATTACAGTCCTTGACTCCAGTGTGCGGAAGGGTGTAATACATTCCAATGAATATCATCCTGTAGCTATTTTCAGCAACTACGAATTCAACATCCAAGATCATTTTCTACCTACCAGTTCTTTAGATCATGACCTTGAAGATTTTCTTTCTGTAGAAGTTGTATAACCGTTTCTGTCGTCTTACGGACGCCATCTTTTCGAGAAATGCTGGCAGACAAGGGGCCAAAGAGTCCGACTTCTCTTGATATCTTCCAAAATGTGAGATCTCTTGTCAGCCTTTGCAGCTCCTTTCTGCGGTTTTCAATGTAAGGGAAAGTAATGTTCCGAAAATCGCAGGCTACACAGGAGCACTCAAATCCGTATGCACGAAGCTCTTCCTGCCGTTCACTCCGTGGCGCAAGTAGTTCGCAATAACTATCGCAAAGTTCCGTTCCAGCTTTAATGAATGTTAATGCGTGCATAATTATGGATTTGTTGTCATTTGTCCAAGTTTGTGCTACGTTTGGCGTACATGAATGGTTGAATCGCACCGCAGTAAGACAGATGCCGGCTATGATCTCATCATCTTCATTCCCATTTTGCCTCTTGCTCGAAATCTCTGACTCGGGAATGTTGAAGCAATTCGTCGCAAAGATGGCCGCTATCTTGGCGATCTGATAACGAAGTGTTGACGGGACATCGTCATCTATTGCGGGAAGTATTGCTGTGACTTGATTTGGTGCAGCGTGCAATTCCAGATATCGATGTTGGTTTAAATGATTCATTGCTATAAATGCCTGGTATATTTCGAACGGATCATCTTTCAAAGCTGTCATAACTGGAGTTTCGTGAAGTAGTCGAGTGCCAGCCTCAATGTCGACAATTGCAATGACACCAAGTCCCTTTCCTGGGATAGGTCTGATTTCGTACAATGCTGTCGTCGGAACTGTGGCCTTTAAATATGGCATGATACAATTAGAGGGATTTGCCATACCTCCATTGCATACTTGAGTCTTTACCGCACTCATTCCTACCAGATCAGATGCCTCAGAAAATGCCTTTGCTCAAAACAATGTGCTTATCATGTTAATATCCTTGGCAGCTAGCGACTTTTAGGAGAATCAGCCTAGAAAAAGGCTGGCCAAAAAGGAGATGTTACGATAATGAATAATTTGAAGGATTAGATTGATGAATCAGACGAACGTTGCCGCTGCAGGAATGCCAATCGTTTTATTCCCGACTATCAATCGCTTGAAATGGGTCCACACTTGAACACTTTCGCTTAAGCATTTGCCGTAGGTATTACAAGAAAATAAAATATAGTCCGGTGTCTTTGTAGTAGTATTAAGTTCCTAGAAGTGATGGCGCAAAATTCACATCACGCTTTCGATTTGTGTAGAAATCTTTGTCAATTCATACAAACTAAGGTAGGTACCTAGTCATATTACAATACGCAAGCTTCATTCCAACTCTCCACAGCCTTCCTACCTATCCTGCTGATGGTCAATGAAATTAATCCAGCATTCATGTTCCTACGACAAAGTTAGAAATTTGAAATTACTTTCTGTTCTTGGCTGACCTGGATGCGATCCAAAGTATCATCTCGGAATACCTCGAATCTACTCGTGATCCCTGGAGAGGTTCCTTCGAAAGATTCGTGTAGCGTCGTTCTATAGTTCCGATATATCGTCGCAATAAGCGTTGTCATCTCAGCCATGGCCAAACTGGGAATCATTAACTTCGGTGGATTATGACTTGCGGAAAATAACGGAGTTGTCATACTGCATTCCGATACACATTCGTGCTCCACTGGAGAAAGCCCACCACCACTTCTTCATCTCAGAAGCGTCTCCCGTGTCTTGAAGCCATCTGTCCGGATTGAAGCTCAGAGCGTCCTTGAAGACTTCAGAATTTCTATGCAAGGAGTAAGGTGACATGCCGACTACGGTTCTAGCAGGAATCAAATAATTATCAATCATGACGGCTTGTCGACTAGAGCGTGGTTCCGTCGATGGCAAAGGTGCGTAGAGACGAAGAGATTCTTTGATGACGGCATCTAGGAATGGAAGCTTATCACAGGCCTCAACCGTCGGAAGCTTTGAATCGTTCAGTGCTGTCAGAGGCATTGCGGTAACTTCTTTGATGAGTCGCTCCTGGAACTCTCTGCTGTCTGGTCTTGACAGAGCCCAAATCAAAAACATCATCGAATCGCTTGTGGTGTCAATACCCGCCAGTAAATGATCTGCACATTCTGAAGCGATATCCATATCATCCAATCCACCTTCTTTTTGACTACTGTGATATTTCCATATCTTTGAAATGATTGTATCTTGCTCGAAATTCGAGGATTGGGAAGCATCTCGAAAAGCAAAGAAGGCTTTAAAAGCATGTGCTCGTATCCCAGTATACGTGGTAGGACGTTGCATGGGAAGAAAAGGCCGAACGAGACGACCAAGTATGCCTGATAGGTTGTACAACCAGTGTGTGAATGCTGGAAAGTGAACCGTAAGCCAAGATAGCTTTCTGCGAGAAGTGTCCATGATATCGGCTAGGAGAAGTCGATCCTTGCCACAACCTCCAAGGCAATCGGTTCGCCCAAATTTTCCATAGAGGAAGTCTGTTATGGCATCAATTGCGAAATAATGAAGGCTCGAGAATATCTCTTCAGCCGCTCCAGGATCGTTCTTGATCAGACGTAGATACTTTTGAGCTTTGGCTTCCACAAGTCTGGCAGGCCCTCCCTTGAGCAGAACCGACTTTGAATACGCATGTGCCAAGATTTTCTTCCTTTCTGCATGGTCGTATACCGAGTGAAAAGTGAATAAGTTCTTTCGACCGTAGACATCGAACATCTGATAAAACGAAGTGCGCTCAAACCCACTGCCAGGGCCGTATATAGCTCGAAGCGCTGAGAGACTGTTGAACGAAACTTCGTTGGGCGCAATTCTGACGACAGGACCGTATTTCTGGTGAAGCAGGTATATCTTCCTAGTCCTTGATCCCGTCCAGTCTTCATAGGCTAGCCTCCATTTACTGATTGCAAAACTCCAAGGTCCTGGAATCGCTCGTAACGGACTGAAGGCGAAAGGATAGAGGACAAGAGTGTACAAACAGAAAGCGATACCAACAACAAGAATTAAAATGTCAGCAATCATGACGATTGGACTATGGCCGTTTAATGTGCTGATGGCATGGTTGCTTGGGTATTCACTCGTATTGCGTTGAAATGATACTGGACGTCGAATTGGCCACAGTAAAAGAGAATATGAGCAATGCTGATACTACCTATTTCAATATGTCAATAACTTCAGCCGCCAAGAATTGTGGCGATGAAAAATAAAGTAATGCGCCTGATAAATAGCAGCTTGTACTCGGCGTCGGCAGTTCAGGCTATGTAGACAAATAATGGCCGATGGTGAGGTAATTACGTCGTGCCACAACTTGATCTTCTTTGAGGCTCAAATCGAGAAAGTTTTCCGCATATACATCTTCTCGCTCTCAGCAAAGCTCGTATGGATCTGCTGCAAACTACTCCTGTACTTTTGATGCAAGATCTTCTGAGAAAAGTCGAGCTTCTTGCTGGCGCAGCACTGTTGCTTTGAGGTGAGTTCCGTTCGTTTTTCCTCGCTTTGACTCTCAAGATGATTTTTTTCCACGAACAATCCAATTCCTATCGCACCGTGAAGGACTCTCATAAATCTCTAGAATTACTCTGAACTCCAAGTCACCACTAGTCAATTCAATCTAGCGTAGTGCTTGCTCTTACTAACTGCACATGCCAGACCTCTCCAACCGTCGGTTTCCTACTACCTTCAACCCGTCTAAGCAATGGTCACGATGATACCAACAGCTCGGATTCGTTGTGGATAACCACAAGAACGCCAAGAGTAGTTCTCATAGCTTTACGATGGACATGATCTCATGCATGCAAAAGGTACGCTTATGGTCTGTTTCTATAATCCCGCGAGATGATATAACGACTCTATGGCATTCCTCGAACCGAATACACACTGTGGAATCTGTCAAATTAAAGTTTCAGCCTTGTCTGACCATGTACCTGACTCTTCTTGGACAAATTTCCTCTCGGCATTGGGTCTCCGCTAACGCAACATGTACAGGTAGCTATCCCTTCCCTGTCTTACGAATCATACCTTTACATTATATGAGGAAGTCTTGAACGAACGGGCGGACATAATCGTACTCTGGGCCCGCATCCATATCAAGCAGGATCGTACAATCCTGCGGATGTTGGCGCCTGGAAGTACTTGTTGAGATTTCGTCAACTGATCTAATGAATATCATTCGAATTCGCTGCGTCTACTTTTGTGAAAGCTTTCAGCTGACACTGGATGACCAGGTAAAGAATTCTCATTCCATTCAATTCATCTGTACTGGCCATCTTAAGTGATGATCAACTATTCACACTGTTTGATCGGCCTGCGTTTATTCGGCGTATGGTCGAAATGATCAAACAACACTGAAAATTCTGATATAATGAGGTCCGTAAAAATACTCTTTGATTCTGTAGCACTGCTGACTGAAGTGTAGCCTGATTCAAATGGCCTTCAACGCTTATATTTCAACGCTTGGTGGTGAAAAAGTTGCTGATGTCAAAATTCACAGGTAAACCAAGTACCATTTGGCTGGACTCTACCTCGTAAAATATGTAAGTACATTTCCCTTTACTCCTATCATTCGAGGTCTTCTGATGAACTACGATATTTCGCTGTGTTCTTACTGAGTTCATCATTGAAGAATACATATCAATCACCTTGGAGAACTGAAATCATTCCCACTTTCTGATTGCGGAGACATCTATTCTTACCTTGGACTTGGCTAACGGATGTTCAGGGTTCATTTCCGTGTACATGTTGCGCGATTATGAAATTTAAATAATGTATTTGGTATACCTACAGTAGTAGTCGACTAGCGCCTTGCTCTCGATCCGATTTTCCGTTCCCAGACCTCACTGGTTGGTATAAGGGTTACTGATCGCAGCCCCAAACGCAAGCCGTAGTTTTGGTTTACTTTCACAAGCAGACGCGACGCCCAATGAGCCGAAATACATTGAAAGCTTTCCGCCGAAGGCAGAAACAGAAAATCCCAATCTCAACCTGTCACACAGTTGAGAAAGCGCCTGTTACATGAAATTCCAATTGCGAGGATGAGCTAAGGAAGTTGCATATGGATGGATAACTTAGGCGGTTATCCGGGCACCATTGACACGAGCCATGGGGGGTGGATGTCCGTAGATGGTGTTGAACTCGCGCGCGTAGCGTTGCTTGTCCGCGGTGGCGAGGTCTTCGTATTTCTGTGAAGTGATTGTCAGCGTGAGTTCTCATTGTATAGACAACAGAATAAATGACGTACCTTCCTCTCGCCGGCACTCAGGGCATCCCACTCTCTCTTCACGAGCTTAGCCGCGTCGGCAATTTGAATGTTCTTGAGGTCACCACTGCTCTGGCGCTCATTGTTGAACTTGAAGAAGGCATTGGTTGGTCGCTTGACCTGCCTGTCATCCTTTATTGCGCTAAAGCCGTGGCCAGATCGTCTGACCTTCTTGCCGTTTGTCATTTTACGTCGAAGGGAGGCGCGAGCGGTGTTGGCCAAGCGTATCTGCTCAGGAGTGTGTTGTTCAACCCAATCACGGTAAGCGGATTCATTTGCAGTCTTGTTCTGGTTTGCAGTGTGATTGTATTGCTGTGAACTGTCAATCAAATGCGATTGTGCCAAAGCTGGAAAAGGTCTAAGAACGTACCTCTAGCTCGGCCGCGCTCAAGGTTTTAAACTTGGAGGCTACTTCTTTTATGTGCTCTGATGCTTTTACTCCCTTATTCATGTTCTCTGTGACGAAGACGCGATAAGCACTATCGGGCTTCTTTTTGGGCTCGGTGTGCATGAGTGCCGTCTCCTTCAGCTCCTTCAACTCCTCACGTTCCCTCTTCTTTGCCGCAGCCTGCTTCTGTTTCGCGGTGGGCACTTTTTTCTTAGGCTTCGCGGCGGCTTTCTTGGATTTAGCTGCTTTTGTGGTCGCTTTTCGCTTTGTGGTCTTGGATGCAGTCTTTGGTCGTCCGCGTAAGCCCGTGGCAGCACCTCCCACCTTCGGTCGTCCGCGAGTGGCATAGCCGCGCCATTGCGATTCAATTGAACGCACAAGGAGACGTCGACGGGAGTGTGTGGCCGATGAAGTTCTCAGTGGGAGGAGACAGTGGATGTTGGCTGGTGACGAAACAGAAGGCGCATCGCGGGTTGCAGCTCGTGTCGCAACTCGGGCAGCGACTGCGGAGGATCTGAGCATGGCTGATTCAGAGTTGCTGTCGAAATTAGAACAGGTAGTGAGATTTGGTGTTGACGGAGACAGACGCGATGAGGGTACATGTGAGGTATGATGGTAATGTTAGAGGTACGAGGTAGCAAAATGGGTAAGCTGGGCACGCGTGGTGGGTGGCGGGTCTCACTTTGGGTGGCTGGTAATTAGCGACTAGTACCCCAAGTTACAGCGTCCACCAAAGTATGAGCGACATCCGAAACTGGGATTCGCTCAATGGCTTTTACCAGTGGTCAAAGGTGTCGCGTGCATCGCAGGGTCATCATGCCGCCTCCAGTAATCGGATACTGAAGAGCTTGTCAGAAAGAGCAAGGCGACTTCCGAGGGTCAGTTGCCGATATAGGCATTGCTGAAAGAGCAGCGCAGAGAAACATTACTCATGATGGTTCAAAATAGACCTTGCGGATGCCTCAACTTTGTCCTTGCTGTCATTGCCCTATGTACCAGGATCATCGCGCAGTACAGCAGCTAATCCGGGGGGTACGTGTGGCCATGGTCGGTGAATCTTCTCCAACGTACCGTACCAACACGCCAGCATTATTATGGCCAGTCATGTTTCGTTGCTTTTCTACTAGGAAAGTCGCTAACATCAAAACCACGCATTCCAAGCACCACTCAAACCACCTAACGAAGCCACAAGCTCATACGTCCAGGCAGACAAGCAGCACCACGGTGAGTTGTGATACCCACGTAACACGGACGCCGAACCCCCCTGGAGACATCGTCGGCGCCGTTCGCTCGCACCTCCGCTAACTCCAGCGCCGAGTCCCATCTCCCGTGCCTCGACACAGCCAAACCTTCGCCCTTGCTATGTCACATCTTACCTAAGCCCGCGAACAGACTAGGCCGACCACGGGCGAGGGTGCGCTGGACTGGCGTGCTATTGCTTCGACTCCCACAGTTCGCTGTAAGGGCTTTGAGCGGCGGACCGGATGGCGGACCCTTCCGTAGGATTGGAAATGCAAGTGGTGGTGCGCGCTTTAACTAACTAACCTACAGCCTTCCTTATATAATGCATGCCAACTTCGAGCTATAAGTCCTAGTGAAGGCCCCCAAATTCACTTTCTTCTGCGCATCGCCGCCAAACTCCGCTTGTGAATTTTCATCATAATGGCTGATCCCGATGGCGAGAAGCGTCACGCTGCCTGTGACGAGTGCCGTGAGTAAAACTTTAAAATGACATTCTTTGCTCCTTCGGCTCATAATTTGTCATTCAAGGTGCTCGGAAGCTCAAATGCTACGGACAACTCCCACAGTGTAGCAGATGCAAATCCGAAGGCATAAGATGCATTTACTCACCTCGCAAGAAAATGGGTAGGCCGCGAAAGCGCAGGAGAGACGACGAAGATGCACTTTCCGTCACTCCAGCCGACCAGGACGATATATCCTCCGGTTCGCAATCAATACTAGGTTCCATACCATCCGACTTCATGCCGGATAGCTTCAACTACCTCGATCCACCTATTCCGCTTGATGGACCGGGTTACACCTTCACAACCGATCGTCATTTCCATGACAGCCAGAACTTGCTGGTTGATCCATACTTGCAAGATGCCATTACTTCGGGAGTGTCGATGCCTGCTCAGAGCCTCTCATCCGACCTAAGTTCCGACCAACAAATCCAATTCTCACCGCCGCCTTCGGTTGACGGTCAGATTCCGGCGTGTGCTTGTTTGTCTGGAATGTATCTTACTATATCCGGCCTCCAAGCCATCAACGACTTTGGTTTTCCACACGTCTTGGTCAAAATTCGCTCCTCTTGCAGCACGGTGTACAGCGTCCTTAACTGCGAACAATGTCCAAAGGAGCGTGGTTCGGCCATGTCCAACCTGATGCTCTTGACAACACTCCTCACATCCATTGTGGAGCGCTACGAACGAGTACTCAAAGAGGTCGCCGTCGTCACTCAACGCGCTGCCGAAACGGCACAAATGATTCCATTCCGCATGGGTGAAAACAGGCCAGAATTGGCCCATCTTCATACCGGAACCTTGAGTTGTCCTATGGGCTTTGACGTTGACCTCTCACCTTTGGAATGGGAGAAGCTTGCCCGCAAAGTCATTAGAGCTGATGTTATTGGACCTGCTCCACACGGCCGACAGAGCGTGGCGGATCTCGTCGATATGTTCGAAGTTCGGCAACACCAATGGCATTTGCGGCCCGACGTAGAACATCTTCGCTCTCATTACGAAAATACGACAGGAGTGTCGTATGGCGAGTACAATTGCTTGAAATTTATCGACATGATTCGGAAACATATGACTTGCTTAGACCTCGACAAAGATGGTCAATTATGACACGGCACGGTCAATAAATGGAATTTCTCTGCTCATACACTATATACCCTATCTATAAGCCATCTGGCAGCGTCTTTGCCAGGTAGTATCTCTTCGTACTGAAGCAATAGAGCTTCACATAAGCCAGCCATTGTGCTGTCGTTCGCAAACGCTCAGATTCGATGAGCTGTTCAAGGTTACTGTATACCGTATGTAGTCGAAAACGAAGAGATCCCAAGGCAAATTTGACGCAATCAAACCTCTCACCAGTGTCTCCTGACATGGTCTGTCTATCCATCACATCAGCACTACTGGGTGGATCCCTCGCAAACACACAGCCTCGCCAGCCCTGCGTTATCGATAATAGGCAAATATTCAAAACTTAGTCGGCAAAGCCGAGTCGTCGGCCCCAGAACCTCTCCCATCAGCAGTTGTCTCTTCCAGCAAAGCACAATGGCTAGTCCGTCAAGTCCACAGAGCGGCCAAACAGGTAAGTCAATGTTCCTAAGCTGTTCCTCCCCATCCGCACTCGCTAAAAGCTATCCACAGTCAAGCTTACCGACCTCTCACTACCGCAGCTGTCTCAACTCAAAAAGCAGCTAGATGCCGAGCTCGAAACGCTGACGACGTCATTCACACAGCTGCGAACCGCACAGGCGAAGTTCCGCGAATGTCTCACCAGCCTCTCGAAGGGTCTCGCCGACAAGAACGCTGATCGCACAATCCTCGTTCCCCTCACCAGCTCGTTGTACGTTCCAGGCAAGCTCGCCGACACTGAGACGGTCATCGTTGACGTTGGCACGGGATTTTACGTAGAGAAGAGCAAGATCGATGCAAAGCGCTTCTACGACGGGAAGGTCAAGGACATTCAGACCAACTTGACGAAACTGGAGGGCGTTGTCAACGCGAAAACAGAGAATCTGAGGCTCATCGAGGAGGTTCTACGTCAGAAGATTTTGCAGGCAAACAGTCCGGCTGCCGCTGCCGCCGGTGGCACCAGTGCTATGGCTGCGTCTTCCGCAGCGGCTGCGTAACTCTGGTAAGGTCTAGGTGTTGCACATTCGAAGAAGAACCGAGATACCTGGTCTGACGGCTTTGATATTTTGGGCATCTAAGAGATACAAAGGATATCTTGGATCGCTGAAAACGATTCCAGAAATTGATACAAATGAAGAAATTCCTCCTAATCTCATCCTCTCGACTGTCGGCCGGAGCGTCTTCGGCTAGTTGTCTCTGGAATTTCCTCTACCTTGACTTTCTTTGACTTCTTCGGTGACTCTTTTGCTTCGTCCTTGATACCATTGGTACTAGCACTTTTGCGTTTCTGACTTTTCTTTGGTTGCTCCTCTTCCGACTCCTCCTTGTAGTCGATCTGCTTGCCACGGGTTCTTCCACTGACCTTGACTGGCGTCTCTGCGTTTGTGCCATTCACTGCCTTTTTAGCCTTTGTTTTCTTTGGTTTCTCCTCTACATAACCATCATCTTCCTCGTCCTCATCCACATCCGCCGCAACCTCTCCCGTTTTCTTCTGCAAGCTTGGCACAACAGCAGACGTTCTGCCTCCAACAGTAATGAACGTGATCTTGGTGCCGTTTGGCAATCGATTGTCCTTCTTGCCCTTGCCCCATCGGTATTTCATGAGCCAATCCTCAGGAAACTTGCTGGACTCTGCGAGTAAGTCGCAGGCAGTGGTGCAAACCTCAATAAGCTTGTCATGTAGTCGGTTCGCTTGTTCATCGCTGAATGTGTTGCTGTATTGCTCTGGATGGATCCTTGCTTGGTAGAGTACTTCGTCGGCTACCCAGTTACCTACTCCGCTGATGTTTGCCTGATCGAGTAGAAGCGCTTTAATAGGAATTTTCTTGCGGTTCATTTTGTCTTTCAGCCAAGCTCTAGTTAGAATGTCCTTGTCGATAACAGGATCTGGCCCGTTTTCTTTCAGTGGAGTTGTCTTTCTCATTTCATCGGCTGGTACATCAACAAGTCTGATGCGACCGAGTCGTCGTGCGTCTACAAACGCCACTTCACACTCCGGATCACCTTCCATCTTGAGGATGAATTTCATGAATCGTGGAGGCCAATCCTCCTCGCTCTTCTTCTCCTTGTAGTAGCCGCTATCATCGTTGCTGAACTTCATCCATCCGGTCATTCCGAAATGCATCAATGGATGTGGCGGACTGGACATAACCAGCCAAAAGTACTTGCCCTGCTGTTGAGCGTCGAGCACTTTCTTGCCAGTCATGTGTTTCTGGAACTCAGCAGCTGAAGTTCCAACCTTGCCGTAGACAATTTCATCGTGCGAGGCCGTCACTGAGGCGATTGTACGGTTTGTGAGGTGTTTGCGTAGGAAGTGGACGATGCGAGCGACTTCTCCGATCTGGATGTTGAGTGAGAGAGTGTTTCAGTAATTTATTGCAGGTTAAGCTTACCTCTGGCATGATTGAGACAATAGAATTCTATAATTCTTCAAGACTGGAAGATGTTGGTGGTGAACCGAATGACTCCAGTTCATGGACTTGGAAGGGCGCGCGTACGATGGATCACGTATTCGCGAGATCCCGTGCCAGCCATTCCGCACTTCAATCCTCCATTCACAGCGCTCGATTAAAAAGTGGCAAAGGCAGCCATGGAAGAAAGATTGTACTCTTCAAATTGACCAATTAGACCATGACTTTGAGTTTCGTCTTATGCTTCCTCCCGACAACTATGGCACCGGGACCAGTATTCCACATTGATTCGGATCGAGATCCCTCTTGTGGAAGTCATAAGGGCATTAAGAGCAGCCGGTGATAAGATCCTGCAGCCATTTTACATAATACTTCGCTGCTATCCATTTAACCTTCTACAAATTCATACAACTGATTCCATACGGAATTTCTCTTCCTTCAGACCTTTTCCTTCATGGCTATCCTAAATTGGCGTCTGATCACTTCCATTCTGTTTGCTGCGTTTACTCTCATCCATGCAGACCATCATGGTCATAACCAAGAGACGTTTTCCGCATCTAGATTGAATGAGCTTGGCGAAAAATGGGGCATAGATGTACGTTTGCCACGTTAGTCCTATATAGAGGAAGCTAATTCAGTCAGTGGGGATTCTCAGGAATCAGTACATTTGCACATCTTCCACACGTTCGATGCTTAACGGAACCTCAAGAGAGCTATGACATTGCCATCTTGGGTGCTCCATTCGATACAGCAGTGAGCTACAGACCTGGAGCTCGATTTGGACCTCGAGCGATTCGCGCAGCATCCGGACGTCAAACATCATTCCGCGGTTTCAATCCACGTGCCGGAATCAACCCATACGCATCATGGGCCACCATAATTGATTGCGGCGACATTCCCATTACTCCATTCGATAACGCTCTAGCTTTGCGACAGATGAGCGAAGCATTCCTTGAACTTGGTCTTCGGCCGCCGACGTCAGCAGCCTTCACGAGCAAGTCATCATTCCGATCAAAGCCTCGGATCTTGACGCTGGGAGGTGATCACAGCGTTGCGCTGCCAGCACTCCGAGCGTTAAGCAAAGTCCATGGTCAAGCCATCAGTGTGGTGCACTTCGACGCGCACCTGGACACGTGGAACCCGGCCAAGTACCCGAGCAACTGGTGGGACGCGTCGGACGCGGCGACGCAGTCGTTCTTCACGCACGGCACCATGTTCTGGATGGCGGCTCAGGAGCGACTCATCGCCAACGCCAGCAGCGTGCACGCCGGCCTGCGAACGCGGCTGTCGGGCCTGGAAGACAACGAGGACGACGATGCGCAGGGCTGGATCCGCATTGCTACCGATGACATCGACTATCTTGGTGTCGATGGCATCGCAAAGGCAATCCTCGCGCAAGTCGGCACCGAAAAGCCCGTTTACTTGTCCGTTGACATTGATGTGATCGACCCGGGCATGGCTCCAGGTACCGGGACTCCTGAGCCAGGTGGATGGACAACTCGCGAGTTGATTCGAGTGCTGAGAGGAATCGAACAGTTGAATGTTGTCGGCGCTGATATTGTCGAGGTGAGTCCTGCGTATGACGGCGCGAGTGAGACCACAGCCATGGCAGCGGCGCAGGTGGCGTTTGAGATTCTCAGTAGTATGGTAAAGAGAGGGCTTGATAGTGGAGCTGGTGGTCAGAAGGTGAGAGATGAGCTCTGATCGGGGATGAAAGACGTCTTCAAACTTGTCCCTGTGTGGTAGCCATAGTTCCTACTGTAATCGCTGTGCCCGGAAAGATCGAAAATGAAATAGCATCCATAAATCAGCAATGGCCATAGAACCGTGAACGAAAGTTAGCAATTCTCAAGTCTTTCAATCATCACATCCACAATTCTCTAAGGCATCAACATTTGCAAACGTCATCTCTTTCTCAACATCTCCAAGGCCATCACAATCTCAGCCACCTGAATGGCCTGAATTCGCCCATTCGGAGTCGCATGCCACTTGGTTGAGAAAGGACCACCTCTTGGACCGTGATGTATGCTACGTCCGCGGCTGCACCTTCATTCAAATTACTCCGCACTCGATCAGAAACGTATTAACCGCACGTAAGCATCCCGTCGTCGTCATCATCCAAAGTGGTTATAAGACATGCATTGCAGTTACAGAGATCATCCGCGACGATTTAATAGACGACGGGCCGTCGTGCAGAATCGCGTGTTGATTTATTCCACTTCAGGACGAGCGTACGTGATTTCGGGCACCAATGCATCTGCAAATGCAATGATGAACAAAAGAGAACTAATGGCTCGTGACGTGGGTTACATCCGTGACGTGAATGCCAGTCTGCGTTCGGTTCGGTTCGGGATCTGAACGAGAAATCAAAAGCTAAACTCCATGGCAAGGTTATAGAGTTCCAGACTCTCGTGTGACCTTGGGTTGGCCTGATCAAGCCAATCGTACACGTAAATGAAAGTGATTTTCTGCATGCGAAGTGCTGGGGTCTCAACATGTGAAAGTGTTGGGAGAGACAGTGTGGAGAGGCGCATAGCACAGATAGACTGACAATGATGGAGAAGACTCAATGATAAAGAAGAATTTCACGGTGAATTCCGGCAGTTATGCAAAAACTGCCTTTTCCGGACCTATTCTAGCACATATCCTCCTCCTTCAGTGGATCAGAGTGGAAACGGCTGCGCCATCGACCGAACTGTTCGGGCATGTCAGCTCGCAAGGATGCCTTCCAGACGGGCTAGCTTCTCTTTTCCAAGCTCCAGGTGAAAGTCCAGTTCTATTGCTTCTAGTCCTTAGCAGACCCAAGAAGCCTCCGCAGAAAGATGTACAGGCAACGCAGTTTAGTGCACATGCCTGTTCCTTCCGAGGACACGAATTGGGCACGAAATGGTCCTTTCAATGTCGAATTGCGGCGGTGGAGTCGCACCTTCGTGGACTGCCTTGCATGTGCCCGGATTTCATACAAACTTGGTAGTCTCATGCCGGCGTCAGCTCAGGGTTCTGGGGTTTTGGTGGTGTCAGGCCTTCGGGCGCTTGCCGATAGAGCACGATCTCAGACTGTTTGAAGTATCGTCGAGCATCCTCGTCGATCAGAACCAAGCTGAGATAATAACGAGTCGAGAAACGTTTGTTGACTTCCCGGAAGGTGGGAGTTAGGTCGAAACCACCGAGGAATAATCTTATGGGAATTGTTTCACCTCTTGATGGCGATCCGTCCATGATTTCGAACCGTACCAATGTCTCGCTCTCATTATATTGATTTGGAGGCGCACCGGTTGTCTCTCTCCTGATGATAGATAACTCCATATGCTTGATCTTCAACCGTACGAGGAGGAAATATATCCTTCCCACTATGACATCCTTGAGGTGGTATTTTGACTTGGAATACTCAAACTCAATGTGCAGGCAGTCTTCGATACCAACGTCCATCTTTATGGAAGCATTTTCCTCGGGAGGGATTTTGTAGCTGTAGACCCAGATATCCTTCTCCCTGACGACATCCTGCATTCGACGGGACACGGTGACGCGGATGAAGTATCGAAGTCTCACGTTAATGCCGTTATACGCTTCGTACTGCTTCTCGACATTCTTGAAATTGAACGGAAAAGTTTGTGGATGTTGGAGCTCTCCTGGCGCGGCCAATTCCTGGCCTAGCGAGAGAAACTCGTAGTGATTGCCACGATCAAAGAACATTTCTGTGCGGTGAGTCTAGTCAGCCAGCGTGACCCAAGCCACCTGCAAAAGACGCCAATTCGTACCAATGGTGCCAATGAATTGAACCTTGATACCCGTGTGCTCGAGGCGCTTGCCATCTTTTGGGCGAACGGTAACAGCTCCCTTCACCGACTCGCCATCCATGTAGAGAGGCACCTTCTCACGGCGGTTCTTGTCCTGCTTGACGTCGACCATTGCCCTGTCGTCAGCATCCTCAAGCACGATGTCGATGTCGACCGGGGTCGAGAAGGAGAGAAACGACATAGCGGAGTGAGTTGTGCTCGCTGCGAGTTGCCTAACTGGCTAAGTTGGGTGTTGGCGATGCGGAGGAGGGTTCTGGTGGCGCCACGGAAGCACTACAGCTCAGCTACCATCGGCAATGGGGTACCTGGTGATGGAATGACCGTCGGGAGCGGGAACGTGTTCCAGATGGTGCTCGTCGAGTGCGAGTTCGCAGCGGCTCAAAAAATCGTCAGCGTCTTATGCAGGCAGGTGGAGCTGAAGTTTTTCCGAGTCATGTCTTGGCGTGGGGGTCGGCTATTGGCTTCGTGCCTTGCCGCCTCACGCGGTAAGTGACGGCAGCGGCCGGGGAAAAATGCGAGCAATGCAAATCCCAGCCTAATCATCACCAAATCATCGCCATGATGCAAGCGATGCAACGTGGCCGCGCTCCCATACTCAGTGATGCCGCAAGGTACCGGAAGTGCACGCGGTTGCGGGAGCTTTGAGGGACCAGATCGCAAGATTCGCCTGCGAACCACAACCGCCCTGGCTGCCGATACTCGGTACGGTAGACTGGCAGCGCCAGACAAGCCCATTCGCGGGATAGTGCCTTCATAATTCAAGTAGTCCTAAACGAAGAAAAGTGCAAAGCTCTGCTGTCGGCTTATTAGGCTGTCACAGAAGCGTGGGGACGAGGTGCGGAAGGGATACCGCTTCATGCTTTTCGAGCTTCGGCCTTCTTACGTCCCCCTTCTCAGAAGCTTCTGACTCGTCCCGCCATTGCCTCCGGTTTCCCGCGTCCAATTTCCACTCCTGCCATGTTCCTGGCATTGTGTCGATGGATGCCGAGCCATTTTCGCTTGGCTTTGACTCCACAGATAGCGACTTGAACCGTTGAGCGATTATCGAGCCTCCAAACTAATTTAGTGGTGAGGCCGTCGTTGGGCCCGATGAACTTTTTTCGGCAGGCTTGGTAAGCCCGTGACCAGCCAGGACCGTTTATTGCGAGGTCATCTGCGAATCCGTCGGGCCAATCCACCTCGTCCAGCTTACGCTGGGTTGGTCACGGCCAGCAAGTCAAAGGGCTTCGCAGCAGAGCCACCGTGTGCCCTGGCATACGACCTGGGCGAGATTGCGGGGAAGAAGCCAACGGTGCCCGGCCCACACGGCGTCTGGATGGATGACTATTGCTGCCAAGTCAGCCATTCTCGCAACACCCCCCACGCAAAAGATCGGGTCTAGGGATGCCTTTACTAAGTCGCTGCTGGTAGCGCATGCTGTAGCGTCTTCATTGCACCCATGGGCCAAGGCTTTTGCGACCCCCAGCCCAACCCCTGCTCCGCTTCCGACGCCTCGCGCCCTCTCGAACTTTCCCTTTCTTCCAGTGACATCAGTTTTGGTATGCTAATTGTGTGTTTTTCCGCCTGCCGCCGTGCCACCGACGCTGCTTTCCAGCTCGCGTGGGCATTCCAGCTGCTCCATTGAAGGAGCCATTTCCGGCCAAAGCTTGCAATCGCCTCCCCCCAGAAGAGTTTAAGTATGGCTGAGTTAACCGCACGCCGATTCCTTTCCCTTGGGTCTTCGTTTTTGATGCTCGCCGCCACCGTCCATCTCATAGAAAAAGTCTTGCCTCTTTATATCTAAAATCGTAGACCGAATCTCAGTTCCTTCGTCCTGCTCCACCTTCCTGTCTCCATCATGTTGACCTACGATCAATCCTCCTCTTTTGGCTCTCCTCTGCCGTCGTCGAGGTCATCGTCCTCTCCGCTTAGCCCAAGACGCTATTCTTTCCGACTTGCACCACACCATGGACACATCTTCATCGTAACTGGGCCAGCTGGTTGTGGCAAGAGTACAGTTGCAAAGCATCTCGCCGACAAATTCAACTTTCCTTACATAGAAGGCGATGAGGTCAGCATCATCAGGTGACTGAAAAAAAAATGAATGGCGGAATTACTAACGGCTGCACAGTACCACACCAAAGAATCAGTGCAAAAGATGGGCAATGGAATTCCCTTGAATGATGCCGATCGTTGGAGCTGGCTCATACTCCTCCGCGACGTGGCTTCGCGTAAGCTGCATGAAGGTTCACAAGGAGTAGTCGTGACGTGTAGCGCTCTGAAGCAGCGCTATCGCGACGTCATCCGAACGGCTGGATACTACGACCATAACGTCCTTGTTCACTTCATCTACCTGCGAGCTTCGCCCGAGCTCCTCCACGCTCGTGTCAAGGCACGTAAAGGCCACTACATGAAAGACGACATGATCAAGAGCCAACTCGATGTCCTTGAGCCACCAGACAAGGAAGAATTCGACTCGTTGACAATCGATGTCAGTGGTAGCGTCCAAGACGTTCAAAAACTCGCATTCGAAGCCGTCTACCGCTCTATCGTCTCCGATTCGACCGATTCAAAAAATACATGAACCATCTCACCCTTAACTCCACCCAGCACATAGTTCGACAAGCACGAGAACCACGAGTTTCTTTTGCAGCATTTAGCGACCGGCGCGTCCTACATGGACGGTGTTAAAAGTGTAATTTTCGGACTTCATCCATCATAGGCGTAAGATTGGATTCGGGACGCAAAAGATACCACGCATTTGGCATGGAAAATTTGAGTTTAGAATTCGGCATTCAGTAATCTTTGGAGTTTAAACTTGAGCACATGCTGTAACTAGGCAAGTGTCAGCACTTTTGGTCTAATGAGATAGCTTGCAGAAAACATACACGAGATACCATTCAAACCATCACATTGCCTCCTGCGCCATGCTTCTAGGTTCTCAATCCAGAGCCCCAGTAATGCAACATCCGAACATCCGATTTAAAACCCTGCTGTCGGAGTGATCCCAAATGCACCTTAACCATCATACAGCCTCGGCTCCATTTTTCAACCAGATTTGTGGTCGAAACTTCCAATTACCTTTAACGCGCCATTGCCTTCGCCGACGGAGTAAGCTAGAGCATAGCTGCGTGGACTCCACTGCACGACGGGTGCTGACGTGGTGGCTCCTGTGTTGATGCTATGCACGTACTCGCCCGTGTACACGTCCGCGATCTCAAGACCCGGCCCATCGTCAGTCCCACCGACGATGTATTGGCTATCGAAGCTAACACTTATTGTTTTAACTGGTCCCGTCATCTTGGAGAAGCTGCGCTTCCAGAACCATTGCTTGTAGTCCCAAAGTGTGATCAACGAGTCCGATCCACCGACGGCTAGGAAGTCACCGTTTGGTGTGAGGTCGCAAGCGAAGAGTGCAGCAGTATGAACTTGGACGTAGTTGACGACTTCGAGTGAAGGCCAGCGCACTGTTTTGACCCGACCAGTGCTCTCGGTTAGGAAGACATACATGCCAGTCCAGGCAAAAATCGGTTGGTTTGTCTGCACGTTCTGCTTCTGCTCTGAGAGAGCATTGAAATTTGGGTAGTCAATAGGCACGAGCGTGTCATCCTGGTAACGTTAGACTCTGTACGTCTAATGTGCGATTCGGAGTCACTGTAATGTGGTTGACTCCACATAACACCCATACCTTGCGACCCAACAGCAATCCCTCTCCAAGAGGGTGCCAGGCGAGAGAGAAACATGACTTTTCTGCGAATTTGATCTCTTTGACTGAATTCCTAGTGCGAACGTCCCAGAGCTTTACAGCACCATCCGCGCTGCAGGTTGCAAGCTCAGCAATCTTAGACGGATTGAATGCCACGCGTTCAATGGGACCGCTATGGCCACTCAGTGCCGTCGAGTACTTGACCTCAGGGCGCTCCGGGTTCCATACTCGTAGTGTAGTGTCTCCACTGCCTGTAGCGATTAAGTTGCCCAACGGTGACCACGCGAGTGTTCTGATTTGATGTGAAACATTGACTGTGCGCGAAGCAGTGGGAGCGATGTCGGTGAGGGAGAGAGTCTTGAATTTAGCAAATTCTTTGGAGAATTGATCCTTCTTGATTGTCCTCGGCAACGGTGGGATTGGAGTTGCGCTCATTCTTGTCGAAGAGCTGTCGGGTTTGGATTGTAGAAATCATGAAGGTTCGAGCTCGGAGGGACACTTTACTCTGCAGATGCCCTTAACCACTTCCGGCATGGTGCTAACTGATGCAAGGCTGAATCACGTGTGAACAAATAGTTGCTGAAGTTGCTCTATCTGAACGAGATTCACGGTACTGTAGTCTCCATTTTGTCACCGTTGAATCCAGCGAAGAACTGTGAACCTGTGAGTCTAATCTCAAATCTCATTGTTACGCTGCAATGCTCCTACCTTTCTTCTGAACTTATTTAGAGTATCCGCCGACCCAATAGACTTGGATTCATTAATTTTAGGAACAACCTCAGATACCTCATCATCGGGAAGTCGGCTGTAAGTCAAAAGTCTTCGCGACCCTACTTAGTTGTTAGGGTGGGCTGTTCCATGGAATTCAAAGACACGAACACTTATTGAAATCTTGAACGCAGATTGATTCCATCTTCAGTGCTGGGTGAGCGGGTAATGGCAGTTCAAGGTCTTCGTCATTGGCAGTAGGCATCCAAAAGCACAATCTTCCGTGATCTACCAGAGTCCTTGCGGCAAAGTTGAGGAGGTCGTCCAACAGAGCATCGAAACTGTATTGTCTTTTAGGTGCAACATATCCAGGCAGACTAGCAGTATAGTTAGTATATGTCCTGAAGTGTGAGTGAGAAGATGATGTACGTATGTGCTAGAACTCCATCGATATATATCGGTCCTCCTACCACTCCATCTTTGCGTCCCAGTACCTTTAAACCTTCTCGAATTCCATAGGGAGGATCACATAACACAGCGTCCAAAAATCTGTCCATTCGCAAAGGAGAATTGGTCATATCAGCAGTGAAACCATCTAACCAGTAACTTTGTAAATCGTACTGGTCGAAATTGGTGACGATATTTCTTCCTCCTTTCCCTCTAATGGTCCTTCCGTCCATATCGCTCCCGATGGATAATGCTCCAAAGTGAGCACAGGCAATTGGAAAACTTGCAGTGCCCACGAATGGATCACAACATAGCTTTCCTGGTGCAGCAAGCGCAAGATTAGCTGTGATTAGGGCAAGTTCGGCGTCCATCGAGGTCGTATTGATGTACCTCCGCTTCTTTAAGCTGAACCTATCCACTACGCTTCTTCCGCCGATACCAACTAGGCGTCCTAGATAAACACTGGAAGGCTCTTCACTACGGGAGGTGTCGAAATGTTCGTGAACGACAAATTCATGATCTGCTCCCTTCATTCGGATCGGCCCTTCGAATCCAAGATACGAGAATCCTTCAATGATATCACGTTGCTGTGCCGCGGATCGACTTCCTTGAAAGCATTCAACAGAAAACCGGAATGATCCGTCTAGGTACTGCTGCCAGAGATGAGAAGTCCGATTTCGAATATCATCATGAAGGCTATCATAGTCTGTTCCAAATCCCCACAATTCGAATATTGCAAGGGCGAGAATGGAACGTCGGATAAGACGTCGGGCATCGACTTCAGACCGAAGGCGGATAATGCAGAATGGAGACTTCAAAAACGTTAGCTACCCTAATGTACTAACGAAGAAGCCCAGTAATCATCACGAAAGGGTTTTACTGATCGGAGCCTTTCGATATAGATCCTAGGTACATTATGCAATTTGCGAAATAGCTTTTCTTCTTACATCAACTCGATAGTTAACAATGTCGACTTCGACGTTTTCTAGGCTTGCAAGAGCCTCGATTTCGGGCTGACGAAAGGACTCATGGGTTTGGACAAACCGAATGAGATATTCCATTGTTCTCGAGTGGGGCCTTTTTCGTTCGAGACTTCCCAACTCGTTTAGTTACGAACCATATCACCTATCGCATAGTTCTCATATTTTATGCCGTCACTTTAAACGGGAGAATTGTATTATGAGTGAGTGCTGTGCGTCTGATTGAAAGTTGTGCGAAGAATTTCGTACTAGATACACCGAAAAAATTGTTAGGGAGATCCCCTGACACTATATAACTTCCGACCCACGCACTCTCGGCATAAACTTCAAGCAAGAACGAATGTTGCTCGTCTTAGCATCGGTCACTTGCTGTACGCAAGGTATGACAGTCGTATATACTGTTCGAACTTCGTTCAAGTTCCTGTCTCATTCTGACGGAAGATTTATAGCTGTCTAAATTTACATATACCCAACCCGGGCACATTGAGGGCTGTCCAACGAAGACGACCTCCAGCACATACTTTTAAAATGTCATGAATCGGCTCAGAAATCATGCAACCTCTCACAGCTCATGACCAGTCACCGCGTAATCCTCCTCACGCATCCACTATCTCCTCTTTCAGCTCCCACTGTTCCTCCCAGACAATCTCTTGCCTCATCGCGCATGCCAAGAGCCAATCCGTCCTGGCGATTACGGGTATGAACCCTTCCTTTGATGCCTGATGTCTAAACTTCTCCCACAGCTCTATTTCGGCCTTGGTAGTGCCGCTGATGAGATACAGCGTGTCGGCTTTGTCTTCGCTTTGGCTTTCCGCGGCAGGATTGTTGGCGCCAACGCGACCACCAACATCATTGAAGCTGCGCTGGCAACCGTGCAAGTCGGTGCGACCCTTGTATAGGGTGCAGATGCCGCCATTGGTTTTGATAATGGCCTCGAACGTGTCGAATCCACCCTTGACCTTCTCCGTCACAAAGATCTGCCACCCGCTGAGTAGCTGATGGCGGTTCGTCTTCGCGCGGTCGAGTGCCTGTAGCAGACGGAAGCCCAATCGCGCTTCGGCGTCTCGGTCGCTTAGTGCATGCTTCTTTGGATCGACAGCTTGGCCGTGTTTAAGACATGCGTCCAGAAATGGCGGTCCTACAACGTGAGGTGCATTGGCGATTGCGCAGATGAACTTCTTCGTGCGCAGAAAGTGCGGTGCCAGAAGAATGGTAACTTGCAAGGGATCTTCCGTGATGTGAATTCCCAAGTTGCGGAGCTTATTCTTCTCTTTGGCTTCAAGATCTGGCTTCTTATCCCAACGGTCGTATCCAGTGATCATCATCCGATGTGAAATTGGAGGCAGCTTTTCCACCTTCGCTTTCTTTTGGGCTGTGAGCTTGTGAGGCTCGACATCGATGGTTGAGCCTCCCATCTCGGAATCTTCGTCCTGCTCAATCTCAGTCGACTTTCGCTTTCGTGAACTACTGATGGTCTTGTCGTTTGCTGTGCTCTTCTCCTCGTCTTTACCAGCACTGGTTCGCCTTTCTTTGCCATGGATAACTCCGCCTTTCCGCTTCATTTGCTTCTCATAGAGTGCAATATCTGTGGCAGCATCATGAAGCTTCGATACTGCCTTTGCCTTTGCACTTCTGGATCCACTTGTGCTAGGCGTCTGATTTTCTTTACCTCCGACTGATACCTTACGAGCTACTGGTGTACGCGTGGGCTTTTCTTTTGATGACCTCTTAGTCTTCTGAACAAGAGTTGGTGTTGATTCATCAAGATCCATGTTGTCAACCTCCTGTAAAGCGGCCGCTTCCTCAGCATCTTCTGCTGGTGATGACGTAAGTTTTCTTGTATGCGACTCTACCTTCTTGTAATCGTCTTTACCTTCCACCGCATCAAAATTTGCTGATCTACCTTCGCTCACTTCGAGATCGCTTGAAATGTTTCTTGCAGTGGCCGGCATAGACCGTACTTTGTTGGGAGACTCTCGTCGAAAATACAATTTCTCCAAGATGCTCCGATCCAAAGGAGTTTGACCAATGACTTCGCCTAAGTTCGTACGCGAGGGGAATGTTGTATAAATGCTTCTGGTTGTTGGTTGGATGGAGCACCTAGCATAGCTTTCTTCAAGCCAAAGATGGTTCAAGATCTCGATATCCCACTCTCTAGCTGCATCACACTTTTCACTTCGGTCGTGGGCGGTAATGATGTGCGTGTTGTCATGTTTCACAGTTTTCGTGAATTCAGCGCCTAGAGCTTTTATCAGGTGCTCAAGATAGACGCGGGCTTCGCCTGTGTAATTGGAGATGCTGATCTTGAAATTGTTGAAGCCTACGATGCCTCCCTTTGGCACGGGATAATGCATAAGCTTGTTCAATGGAGAAGTCCACATGTCGTACGTGATGAGATAGTAGAGCCATGACAGGTTGCCAACCGTCATATTTTCTTGACTTGCTCGGACGTATTCGGAGCCGAAACGGTAGTGACAAACAAACGTGTTGGCTTCTGAAATCTTGTTCGTGACTGAACCACCGCTTTCCTCAATGATAAGACTTAAATTCTTCTTGATGCGGTCACTGAGTTGTAGATCATTACTGAACATGATCTTCTTATGTCTGAAGACCTGCAGTGGTACACGCTTGGTTGCATCCGTCACTACATCTGGAGGTGTTCGAGCGTTAGGTGAAACGGCACCTGTGATATCCGCATTCCTTGGAGTAGGCCGAGGAAAAGCATGGTCGAGCTCGAGGAACTCAGGGTTTGGGTATGTGTATGGCTCTTCGGAGATGCGCCTTCTCAACCGGAAGCAATGGTCAAGCCTGTCAGAGAATTAGCAAGCAAAATCGAAGTAACTTAGGAGGTCTACGTACCAATGTGGTATGACCATCTTGCAGTTCAAATTCTTCGCCATAGCCATTTTGCACTTGTCATTGTCAGTGCCCAACGTGACAATATGGGTGATCTGCTTTGTTAGGATCTCGGAGAATTGACCGCCCAGAGCGACTACAGCGCCTGCAATCGCTTCTTTATCACCCGTTGGAATGTTGGCACAGGTGACGAGAATGCCGTTGAGAACGAGACATGGGTCTGGACTGAACTGGCGTGGATTGGTCTGTTTGCCTCGCGCTATACAGTCGTCTACCCAAGCGGGCCTCACAACGTGAATATACTTTCCAAGCGCGTCGTGGTACTGTTCGAAATCGGCATTGTTGCTGATGATGTGGGAGACATCGGTGAGATTCTTGATTCGGCCGTCTTCGCAAAGAGGAACATGGATTGCACCGAATTGTACGAGTCGTTCTTGTACCTGGCAAACAGTTAGCTTCAGAACTTCAACTTGCCGTTGTTGCGGCTTTGGCAGGCGACTCATTACCTCGCGGACCTTCTCGTCAGGAAAGTCCTTGGTTGGAATGACCAAGAAGTAGATACCTTCAAAGAGAGGCCCTTTGGGCTTCGTCTCACCAACTTCGGCAGCCATGGTCGAGATGCAGTAGTGCGGTTGGATGGGAAAGTGGGAGGCGGGCTGGTTGTGAGAGTGGGTTGATCGTGTTGGGTGTCGCGCGCTTTGAGGCGCGGAAACGCCAGGTCCCGTGACCGCCTTCTTAGTACTCAACCGCCACTCCGGCTGCTTTAGGCCTCCAAAGATGATGCTCGGCATTCATGATGGCCAAATCAATTGCTGATGGATTTTTGGCCTATGAACTGACATTTTTGATTTGCTGGGATTTTCAACCTACTCTAAGGCTATGTTCCGCCGACGACACCTTGTACTGTTTGCAAACACCATCAAACTTGCCACTCCAGTAGAGTACAAGTATTACCTCGGCCTGTGACGGCGCCGCTTTGCGCTTCAAGTGTCTGCTCTGCATGCCCGAACAGTCGCTTTGAACATTGAAAACCTCCCACCTCCGCACACCGAACGTCTACTAATTTGCTAAAACTCAATTCTGCCGTCGCAGTTCAAGACCGAGAGAGATCCGAAACCCAGTGCCGACATATCCGGGAGCCGCGGCGGATTGCTTAAGCAAAGCCGTGGGCTTTCAATTGAGAGCGTATCTTGTCATCCTGTCCTTAGGCTTGGATCTGGTTTCATATTAATTCTAGACGTCTGTTCCAACAATGTCGAGGTCACTATTTCGCGTAAAGGAGCATGTAGTTCCATGCTGCCACATTCGCCAGTATCCCTTCGCAACGATAGACGGAGCCGATCATGAACTGCATCTTGCTGTGAAACAGTATACACCATTAGACAACCTCCATCCACAGTCTGGCGACGTAACATTTCTCGCTGCGCACGCCAATGGCTTTCCAAAGGAGTTGTACGAGCCACTTTGGGATTCTCTACTTCAAGCTTCCAAGCGTTCTGGATTTCGAATCCGGAACATCTTCATCTCAGACGTTTCCCATCAAGGCTATTCCAGCGTCCTGAACGAACCCATTCTCGGCAATGACCCTTCATGGTGGGATGCTCCGCGCGACTTGTTCAACCTGGTCAACCATTTCCGCAAAGACTTCGTACGCCCAATTGTTGCTATTGGTCACAGTATGGGCGGTAACAATCTCATCAATCTCTCGCTCATGCATCCGCGGCTCTTTGCCACGATGCTCATGATCGATCCTGTCGTAGCAAGAAAAGCAAGTGCACGAGGCAATTGGAATCCTGCTCAAATGTCTTCAATTCGCCGGGATCGATGGCCGACAAGAAAGGCTGCCTTGGAGGCCTTCAAGCGGAGTAAATTCTATCAAACATGGGAACCACGCGTGCTTGAGTTATGGGTAGAGAACGGTCTGCGAGATCTTCCAACAAAAATATATGATAACACGGCGGAATCAAGGCCTTACGAACCTATGGAGAAGGAAGTTACACTCCGAACCCCGAAACACCAAGAAGTCTTCACATTCCTGCGACCGACGCCGGAGGCCTCGATGCTGGTAGACTTGGGCTTGCCTGAACGCCTCTCACATCCGGACTACGAACCAGTGCATGGCGCAGCCCCGTTCTACAGACCAGAGCCGATCAGGACCTTTCAGAACTTGCCTTTGCTGAGGCCAAGTGTCTTCTACATCTTCGGCGAGCATTCTGACCTCTCTCAACCTGAGATGATGAAAGACAAGCTCGAAAATACCGGCACTGGCCTCGGTGGATCGGGTGGTGTCGCAGCAGGCCGTGTGCAGCATGTTGTGATCAAGGACACTGGTCACCTCATTCCCATGGAGAAGGTCGATGAGACGGCGCAGGAGTGCGCCAATTGGCTGAGAAGCGAAATCAAAAGATTCAAGGAGGAAGAAGATATGTGGAAGGCTGTGTGGTCGAAGGTACCGGAGCGCGAGAAGTTTACTATCAATCACAAGATGAACGAAGCTCTGGGCGGTGATTTGGGCGCGGGAGCGAGAAAAGGCGGTAATGGAAAGGGGAAGAAGAGTAAGTTGTAGACTTGGAGAGAGCGCTTATGAAGCCGATTACTCAACCAAATCTTGTCTGCTATAGATATGGATGAAAGCAGATTGGTTTAGTACGCGACTCAGTTGTCCTTGTACGTCTCAATCAAGCCAGCTTCTCACGTTGCATATGAGATCGTGGAAACAATGTCAACTGCGATAGCATACAGATATTCTCGACACTCTAGATTAGAACTAAGCAATATACACAATCCATTCGTATTATTTGATTCGAGTTAAGAGCAGTAAAAAGACTAGGCATGATGGCGTTCATGTCGTGGGTGGCACCAACCTACCGTATCGATAGCAGGCGACAGGCGTCGTCGTTTTTCTGTGGTTGACGTTGCAAAAAACAAAATAATTCGCCGCCTTGTGAATATACGCCTTCCTACTGTCTAACCTCAACCTAAGAATTCAACAAGTGTTGCTTCTCAGTTTTTGGCCATCTCAACGTTTCCTCTAAGCTTTTCCACGTCCGTCAACATGGCGAGCAACAATCCGACCTCGAAAAAGCGCCTCGCTCTCGCAATCATCGACTTCCTCAACACCTCCCTCACTGATGGCACCGTGAGCTCCGAAGACGGCGAGAGCATAGAAATCGCCACCAACTGCATTGCCGAAGCCTTCAAGGTCGACCCATCCGACAAAGCCGCCGTGACGGATGCGCTCGGCGGCCAGAACCTGCTGAGTATCTACAGCGTGTACGAGAAGCTCAAGGGCCGCGGCTCCGCGAGCAGCGCCAGCACAAGCACGAGCGAGCGAACAGCGGCAACAGCGGCGGCCGCAGCGGCAGCAGCCGGCGCGGCGGAAGCACAAGGCGAGAGCTCGGAGGAGCTGAAGAAGAAGGCGGACGGCCTGAAGGGCCAAGGCAATGCGGCCATGCAGCAGCGCGACTACGCCACCGCCATTGATTTCTACACGCAGGCGCTCGAGCTGCAGCCGCTCAATCCCATCTACCTGAGCAACCGCGCCGCCGCGTACTCCGGCGCCGGCCGCCACGAGGAGGCCAAAGGCGACGCTGAGATGGCCGTGGCCGCCGATCCGAAGTTCGCGAAGGCGTGGAGCAGACTCGGTTTGGCAAAGTTCGCTCTGGGAGACGCAAAAGGCAGCATGGAGGCTTATCAGAAGGGCATCGATGCTGAGGGATCCGGAGGGTCCGAGGCCATGCGTAAAGGCTATGAAACGGCGAAGAGGAAGTTCGAAGAGGAAGGTGGAGACATGAATGAGGTAGAGAGTGACCTGGCGAGGGATGCTAATACTGGAGGTGCTAGTGGAGGACTACCAGATCTCAGTTCGCTCGCGGGTATGTTTGGAGGTGGTGGAGGTGGTATGCCCAACCTCTCTGAAATGATGAACAATCCGATGATGAGGCAAATGGCACAGAACCTCATGAGCAATCCTGACATGCTCAACAATCTGATGTCTAACCCACGGATACGACAGATGGCTGATCAATTTGGTGGGCGAGGTGGCGGCGGCTCTGGTAATGGTGGTAGTGGTGGTGGTGGCATGCCAGACATCGCAAGCCTGATGCAAGATCCGAACATGATGGATATGTAAGCTACTCAAAGACCGAAATGGCTAACAACATGCTAACTCAAGTACAGGGCTAGAAATCTGTTCGGCGGCGGAGCCGGACGAGGAGCTGGAAGAGGCACATAAGCAAGTGGAGAAAGCATTGCCTTATAAGAATCGTTATACCATGGCGGTGTTCAGTTGGCTTGGATCATAGATATCGTTGAGCAGACTCGTAATGACCTAGAAGATTCAATGCTTGCCGTCTTGTAGTGCCTGCTTTGCGGGCATTTTTGACGTCTTAAATCTTTCCAGTGTCGCAGTTCGAAGGCTACGTGCTATCTGTATCTTCCAAGCTTCGAGCTGGTAAGTCCATGGCCGACAAGCCAACACACTCTACCCAAAGGTGCATAGCAAAATCACATCTATTCCCAACCGTTTCACTCCAATGGCGCTGTCCACATTGCATCACCCAAGTAATGACCCTGACTCATCGCCTGTCCTTTCTTCTTGTCCTTCATGACCTTGGTGCCAACTTCCAACTGTCCGACCATGCACGCATTCTCCTTGCCTTCTGCCTCAATGACCGCGACAGTTCCAGCCTCAAGGTCTTCTTTTCCATACCGCTCATCCTCTCCTTCAGCCTCCGGATTCGGTAGTCTTCCACCGGGACTCGTTAAGCCCGGAACCATGAGAGTGGCGCCGCTCAACACAAATCGTATGGCACCTCTGTCGATGCGTACGCGCGGTAGAGCATCCGGATAACGATGGATAAGTTTGAGGTGCGGGATCAACATCTTGTCTTTACCGTTCTCGTCGCTGTAAAACAACGGGTCCCAGTCTTTGCTTCCCTTGAGCTGTACATAGTAGAGCTTAAAGACGAAAGGATGCTTGTCGGGATCCGCTTGAGGCTTTTTCAGTTCCAACTCATGCAGATGAGCGGTATTGGGGGCCCAGTGGTCAATTGAGGACTGGAACGAAGGATAAAGGTCGAGGAAGCGACGGCGGATTTTCTTGGAGTCTGAGCTGCGGAGCTGTTTGCGCGCGCCAGGTTTCACGCTGCGGACGATTGTGTTAGTATGAAGTGTATTCCTTTAGACGTATTGGGCATGCATACTCTCCCTTGAACATGTTGTGTGTACGTAGTAGTTTGAAAGGACATGCAACTTGTGTGAATTTCCGCAAGGTACGAAATGCAAGATGGCGTCCCCACTTTGCCGGTGGGACTGCAAGGCTGAACGTCGAACGACGCCAATTCAACACCACGACATGACTTTGTGATTTTCAAACGCGTTCAATTTTAGCTTGATGACTACAGAATCTCCTCTATGCTCACTGTGGCTTTGAAGCTTTCCATGTCTCCAATGTAGGACTCTTTCGTCCACGCTGGTGGCTGTCGTATGGGTGTTGATGCTAGATTGAGAAATGCTTGTCGGGAGGCATATTCAAACTCATGGGACAGATCTTGCTCAGAAGTCCTCCAGTAATAGACGTTTATGGATGTCAGCTTCATTCTACGCTTTTACTTAGTAGCATCCTCGAATCAATCCAATCATTATCATGGTATCATCATATTCCTCGTGAATTCAGCATCAACGTCGGGCCTTTCCGTCCCTTCCCCCACAATGATCGCGAACCTGGCCTTCTCCCAATCCACCACACCCAAAACTTGTGCATACGGCAACTGCTCGAGTGAAGCAATGCAAAATAGCGCGAATGGCGACCTCTGCGCGACGATGCCGACGGTCGCAGAACTGATCTGGGCATGCCCAGCGATGGGCAATATCTCTGCTCCAAGGACGGCGCCAGCTGGTGCTGAGTCGCCGATTTGGAGGACTGCACGCGTTTGGACGGCCAGCAGAACGCGTGCTGGGCCAATACCTTCGCCAATCCGCTGGCCGAGTCGAGTTGACGCTGATCGAGTCCATCAGCTCGAGGCAAACAAACCTGCAGAGCTTGTGACCCAAATACAGTGGTTGAGACCGGAACTAGGAAGCGTGCCGAGCGATCGACGCATAAATGGAGACGAAATTATAGAAGAGTTGACGTAGATCTAAGCGGTCGCTTGCGCTTCTTCTGTTGGAGACTCGCATGAATCAGTGTCGGGATTGTAATCCCAATCTACCAGATCCATCACTGAGGCTAAAATGTCTTCATCGGAGTTCCAGGTTCCGTCTGAAGTTGACGGCGTGAGATATCCTGTTTCCATTTTTGTACTCGTACCACTCACGGATGGTGAGCTTGCAGCACGAGTCGCCCTTCCTGCGACTATGGACTCCGCATATTGCTTAGGAGTGCATCCCATGCGGTCCTTGAAAACTTTGTGCAGATATCTCGGGGTCAGATTGACTTTCTGGGCGATTTCTTTGAGAGTGACCTTTCCTGAGCTGCTCTTGGACGAGGTATCCAGAGCTGATTCGATAACGGCACACGCACTCTTAAGAACATCTTCTAGTGGGTCAAACTTCGCGAGCTCCGGTTTACATCTCTTGCATGCTCGGAATCCAGCTGTTTCGGCTTGCAGCTTTGTGTCAAAGAAGACGATATTCGCTCTCCGAGCGAGACGTGCATTACATACTGGTCGACAAAAGATGCGAGTGGACGTGACTCCATAAATGAATATGCCGTCTGCTGTAGGATCGCGGGTGGCAACGGCGCGCCAGCGAGCGTTATCGGTAGAGAAGGCCATAATATGAGCGAGATGACAAGAAATTTGCGATCTGAACAAGAATAGGATTCAGATGGCCATAATATATGCTCCTGTCGCGGAATTCCAGTTTGGGATCATTACGTTTACTACACGAGCGAAACCGAGCATGAGTGGGAGGCAATGGAGGATCTTTTCAATATGGCCAATGAGGAGCTTGTAAATACGAAGGTAAAGGCGGGCGCGTCGCTACGTTTGTCTCGGTTTGGTTTAAGGCAGCTTCTGCGGGTCATTGCCCTCGGCATCTTGAGAATTTGTACCTATCCCATCGAGGAGCACCTCAAATATATTGTTGCACCGGGAGTGCCCAGACACCATTGACTCATACGTGCAGAGTACTCCGTACTTTGTAGGGCACACGAGCAAATCAGGATATACTAGCTTTGGACTGGACATCGCGGTAAAGAGTGATACGCTCACAGAGCAACCTGAAGCCTTGGAATTGCGAGTAATAAGAGATCCCATTGAATATTTATATACGCGAAACCATCAGAGCAGACTCTCATACTTGTCCAAGCCAGTCTTGGGTCCACTGCCACTAGGTTGCTGCATCCGCGGCAGTTGATTTCCCTGAAGCGTTCCCGCCTTCGCAACGCCAACTGGCGGCGGCGCAATGTTGAAACCTGAATAGGCACTGGAATTTGGTGTTGGCCGCAGCGGTACCGAGTTCAGCGAGCTTTGGGCTCCAAATGTTGGGTTACTAGATGGTCTAGTTGGCTGAGAGGATGCCCAGACGTTGGAGGACGTTCCTCCAGCGGCCGAGGACCAGTCTATATTTCCTGATGTTCCAACCGAAGTTGTACTAGATGATGTCCATGGATTGGCTGATTGAGCGGGTGCAAAGGTAGCCGTCGATGAAGGTTTTGGCGGTTGAAGTGGTTGTAGAGGTTGTGAGAAAGCATTTGTGGTTGTGGTACTTGAAGGTTGAAGAGAGGCAAACGCGTTGAGAGATTGATCTGGTGTGATTGTGCGGAATGAGGAGAGTGGTGGTTGTATGGTATTTTCTGGGGACGGTGTGGACCATGAAAAAGTTGCTGGCGATGGCTGTATATTTGCTCGAGGTGAGTGAATGCTTGGAGACGTTGTGACGGTAGTACTCTCCAAGCCTTCAAATGTATTTTCGAACGAAGTTTTATTGCCACTGTGAAGCTCTGTTCGACCGAGAACAAGATTTTCAAAGTCTGCTTCACCAACTCCTTGCCCATTCTCTAGTCCATTCGGCTGGCTGACACCAGCGAATGTCATCAAGTCATTCCGGTGTGCAGACGTTACTTGCGTTGCTGACAACTCTTGAAGCTTGCGAGTTTGTTCCTGGACGATTCGATTTGTGTATGTGTTGATTAACGATACATATGCCTGGAACTGTGATAAGTTGAGAAGCGGACCAAGAGAAAACGTCCAAAGGATTGGCATGACATCGGATGCCAGGAAGTCAGAATCTGCTATCTTTCCAACTTCCTGGAATATATCCAGAGCTGCCATCATTACTGCGGGTTCCTTGGTCTTGATCGCTTTTAATAGCGGCACAACCTTCTCTTGGATGGTGTATTTATCAAGGATGGCGCTGTTCTTCTTTGGCTTCGAGCTCTCAGTCCCAGCAAAGCCGTTTAGTCCATCATCGAAAGAGCTTTCATCTTGATTAGAAGTGCCACCACATAGAATCTGAAGTGCTTCTAAGCCTCGAATCTTAATCCCCAGACTGTTTGTCTTGCTGAACACTGTAGATATGACAGGAAAGACATCGTTCTTAATGGTAGGAAAGTCAAGCACGTTAAGCATGACCGGCAAAGTTCGTAATGCAGCATCAGTGAGTGCATGTGCAGAAGACTCCATCGACAAACGGATGATAGGCCAGATGCTCTCTTCAAACTCTTTGCCATTGGTGTTTTCAGCAATAATGTTGACTCTCTCCAGAAGTATCATTAAACCAGCAGCCTTTGCTGTATCCTTATCCGCAGCTTGCTCTTGATTGGCATCTTTCGTTTTCTTTGGTGCACTGTCTAAGAAGATCTCGCGCAGTTTCGGGATGATCTTTTCGGAGAAGGCTCTCCGACCGTGTGGCATGATCTCGACCATTTTGAAGACATTTTGTAAGACAAGCGCAATGAGCTCTTTGTCTTTCATCTCTTCTAACAATGCCGGTAACACCTTTTTCTCAAGAACGGTTTTTGGGAATTGATTCAATATCCTTGGCAGGCCGCGCAAGAACGTTGACTTTTCATTTGGAGTCTTGGCTGGTAGCGATTCAAGAAATCGGATTGTGGAATTGAGAATGTTGTCAAAGAATGGCGAGCTCTGGAAATCCCTGGCGCTTAGTCGAACCGATGGTTTCCGTGTTATCAATCGTTGAAGGAGAGCCACGACATCCTTCGGCAGCGGAGTCGCCGAGAGATAGTTATTTGTTCCGCTTGGAGTAGTAGATGATGAAGTGAAGAGACGTTTGTACGTCGATAGACTTTGGTTCGTCTGAAAGGGACTTTTATGTGGCGAATTGTATAGAGCGACAATTAGTAGACCCAAAGAGAACATATCTGCCGCAGGTGAGACGCTGCTGTCCATGACAAAGTCTGGAGATGTGTAGTCGATGTTGAGTTGGACGAAAGGCGGCAATCTCGGGTCGTGATTAAGGACTTCGGACAGCGCAATCGGAGCAGCACTTGAAGCAGCATTGCTATTCTCACTCTTACCAGAGAAGCCAAGCCCTGATAATTTCCAATCTGACTTTGCATTCACAAAGACAGCTTCTGGAGTGAGGTTGCCGTGAACTAAGCCGGCACTCTCGTGGAGGAACTCCAATCCTTTACCAATCTGCTCCAATCCTTTTTGGATTTCCAACTGATCCATCTCTGTTTCTCGCCTTCTCCTGTGGCCCTCCGAATCCTCAACGTATCTCCCGCCTGCTCTTTCTGTTTCATCCTTGTCTTTCAACAATGTACCAAGCGAACCTGTAACCTGTTCAGTTGCGAACATCAGACCGCCTCCTCTGGTGTCTTCAACAGGCTCCACCAATTCCAAGACGCTCGGATGCCTCAACCGGGCCAGAGAACTGGCTTCTTTCTTCAGTCGCTCGACGACTTCATCTTGAGCTTTTTTGATTGACGTGGCACTGGAGCGGGTGAGGCCGGCGCTGTTTGGTTCGAGAGACTTGCGATCGAAGACGAAGACAGAGACTTGCTTGCCAGTCGATTTGTTTTTTGCGTCGAAGATTCGCCAGGGGCCGGAGATGCATGTCGGCTGTTCGGAGAGCTTGTAATGAGAGGAGATGTTGGAAGAGAAGGATTTGAGGGCAGAGGACCACATGGTGGTGAAAGTCGCTCAGAGGGAGCACGCGGCTCGTGTGAAATCGAAGTGAAACGCAGCGCTATAATGTGATCAATTGAATACGGCTAAAGCCAGCGGCTGAGATTGCTTTGAAGGCTGGTGAGGCTGGTCCCGACTAGTGGTGTTGTTACGCAGCAGTCGATGGAGATGCGCTGTCATCGTATCGGAATCTTTGTTTCGTTAGATATCTTGTGGTTGCCTGCGCATCGCCACTGAGAATTAAAAGAGTGCCGTTGGGTCCAGGAAGAGATGAGGGTAATGTGGAAATTGTCGTGGTGTTCATATGCGATATCTGTACAACTGTTCTGCGCTGCCAACAATTCATTAACAGCGGAGGCTAATATTATGACTTGAAGGTGATAGTGAGGTAGCTTGTACCTTGTAGGCTGGTACCCACTAATTAGTTCCTCGATAAGCCCGCCGTCTTTCCAAGCCAGGGTATCGAGTCGCCGCATGTAGCCGACCCTTTCTCCGATCTCGTAGCTCGTATTTTTTTGGCTTTGGCGCCCTACGATACACCACGCCGATTACATACCAACAGTATTCAGTCATACGTCCGCATCCTCTCCTTTCCCTTTCAATTCACCACTTACTCGCTTTCACATTGCCATTAAAATGCTTCACCGAACATTTAGACCGCTGTATCTGCACGCGGCTCCCGCAATTCGACCCGCAAGAGCAGCCATACTTCCTTCACTGAGCTCCTACCGAAGTCGGAGATGGTATTCTATAGAGCCAGAACAAAATCCGCTGAAGCTACAAGAGTTGGATCCATCGAAGCTTCAAATTACAAGGACGACCACGGCAAAACAGCTCGTGCCACCGCAAGATCTTGTGTTTGGGCGCACCTTTAGTGGTACGCCGAGTTGTCTTACTGCGCTTGCAATTGCTTTACCAGTCGAAGCATTTGCTGTTTAGAATGACTTACGCTCTGACCGTGCCGTAGATCATATGCTCTCTATTGAATGGACTGCGAATGGCGGCTGGCACGCACCGCGCATCACTCCGTATCAGAACTTCTCACTCGACCCGGCTACCTGCGTTTTTCATTATGCCTTCGCCGCTTTCGACGGCCTCAAGGCGTACAAGGATTCGTCCAACAATACCCGCCTGTTTCGTCCGGATATGAATATGCAGCGGCTCAATAAATCGTCGGCGCGCATTGCACTGCCGGCGTTCAATGGAGATGCACTGATCGAGTTGATCGACCAGCTTCTTAAGGTCGACGAGCGATGGATACCAAAGGAACGTGGCTACTCGCTATACATCCGACCGACCATGATAGGCACTCAAAAGACACTTGGTGTGGGACCGCCCGGCAGCGCTCTACTCTACGTTATCACATCTCCAGTCGGCCCATACTACCCGACCGGCTTTAAGGCCATCAACCTCGAGGCCACCGACTACGCCGTGCGTGCCTGGCCCGGTGGCGTCGGCGACAAGAAACTCGCCGCCAACTACGCTCCATGCATCGTCCCACAGAGGGCAGCCGCGTCTAGGGGCTTTCAACAGAATCTTTGGCTGTTCGGTGAAGAGGAATACATCACCGAGGTGGGCACCATGAATCTATTTGCGGTAATCAAGACAAAAGATGGTCAGCGCGAACTCGTCACCGCGCCGTTGGACGGTACTATCTTGGAGGGTGTGACTCGAGACTCTATTCTCACTTTGGCTAGGGAGAGATTGGAGCCTCAGGGTTGGAAGATCTCCGAGAGAAAATTCACCATGAAGGAGCTCGCCGACGCTGCCGACGATGGAAGATTGTTGGAAGTCTTTGGAGCTGGTACTGCTGCCGTTGTCAGTCCCGTGCGCAATATAGGCTGGAAAGGCCGACTGGTGAATTGCGGTTTACACGATCACGAAGAAGTGGGTCCCGTCACACTACAGATGAAGAACTGGATAGAAGATATCCAATACGGTGTTGAAGAATCTATATGGAGGTAAGTTTACATATGATTTCTTATGGAAGAAATTGGCTAATCATATTGGCAGCCACACGGTCCGTTGAGAGGACATAGATATGAGGCCAGAGTCTAGGAAAAGTGCAGCGTAGAGTAGAGTACTGATTGAGAGCGTCTCGCTAACCTTTTTAAAATATTCTATCGAACATGAGCATGTTTTGCTGCTCGGACTTTTGCTGTAAGCCTGGCTGTATAAAGGACATCAAATTCCTTTAACCAGATGGAATAATGGTAAACCACCTCGTTCGCGGTATGTAAAGACTCCGCGGACCATTCCATCTTTCTTCAGTCTTACGTTTTATTTCATACCAGTTGTTCACCCTTATTATTCCCTTCCAAGCACATCCTATAACTCCAGACCTGTCAGCCCTCATTCGTATTCGGCGTGATGGCGGTGCAGGGCTGGGCTAGCATAGCCTGATCGAACGGCGGCTGATTTTATCAGTTGAGACTGACAGCCACAATTCAACAACCACCGACTTCTGATCAAACTGAATATAAGTGCTGTACTCCCAAAAACTCCTTTATGCTTTCGTAAATTCCAGCGGATAACTTGAAATTGACAAGCTCTACATATCGTGACCATGGCCGGTCTAAAGAAAGCCACAACATATTCCAACGCAAACCCACCACCTGGTGACTTTGTTCGCTCCTGGGAACCCAGTGCCAAACGAGGAAACTACTGCTTCAAACTGCGTAGTCCTCCTCCGAGTCAAATGAAATGGAGCCGAGCGGCCATTCGCAAGACACGTGGCAAACAGGAGGCCAAAACGACAAGTAGGCGAAAGGTACCAGAAGAGCAAAGCTGCAAGACGAAGGAAAAGCCATTTCGCGCCCTGGAGTCTCCGGAAATACTTGAGCAAATCTTGACATTTGCCGTTATCGACATCCGCAAACCGCTGGACATCTGCCTTTTGAGCGAGCTGGATATGTCACAAGGCTTTGTGATGCCGACGGCAAATGCAAGGAATAAAACCGAAATAGATGCCGCGAAAATCCTAAGTAGCTATCTTGCGACGACGCAGCTTTGCAACCTCAAGCTTGTTTGTCGATTTTGGAGCGAGGTTATTCATTCGTCGCCAACTTTTCGAAAGATGCAACAAGCTCCTCAAAAGAGAACTGGGAAAAAGAGAAACCGAGAAGATATTTCCGGGTACGAAGAGAAATTCCTTTGGTACTGGTTTTCCACTCATCTGACATAGTTGTAGAGCCACGGAAGATCTCACGCTTACAGTCAAGCCCCTTACACTCGCCTGGGCCGACAGACTTGACTACATATATAATCCAGCAGCCAACGGTGGGCCTGGTCCGCCTCGTGATGTCGTGCACTGCTTCCAATTCGACGTCCAGACCATATATTCGGAGGATGACCTCGCGAGGTCTGGATATGATGTTAGATACATGACAGCCATCAGGCCAAACGTTCCGAGATTATCGTCGCAAACTGTCGACACACAAGAGATCCAAGAGATTAAAAACGACTTATTAGCTGCCGAGACAACATTAAGGTCAGACACAAAGTGCTATTTTCTCGTACGCAAACCTCGATGGGTGAAAGTTGAAGAACTCAGTTCGCACATTGGCCTGGCGTTCTACACACAAGGTACAAATATGGAGAAGTTCTTGTATGCGCCGTGGCATTCAGTTTCAACGTACCCGGTTCAACCATGTGAGAAGGTGAGAGGATGTGCGTGTGCGGGTTATGCCATGTCACAAAGTTATAGGTAGATTTTGGTCTGATTTACGGTGACAATTAAGTGTTTGGTTAAATATTTTAGAGTAGTGCAGTATCCACTTGCAAGATCAGCCAGATTAATATGTATCTGTTCACTCATATTCCCTGTTGCTCGCGTGATAGAGTAAGCGTACTGCATCTTGATATAAACCCTGACTCTGATGCAACCATCTTTCATCCACGCGTTTCGCACTCTATGCCACCACTCCCATTCCGCGCAACCTTCAAGCTCATATCCGCCACCGAAACCGCTTCGATATCGCTCTTTCGAACCCATCACTTTTCTCCCGGCATTCCCTTCGTCTTCCCTCGCACCGCTTTCGAGACCTCAATTCCCGCCATCCACAAATGGTTTGAACCCATACAGTCGCCGGCACCGGCCGGCAGCGCCGTCCGAATCAAAGAAAACTACCTCCTCCCGCTGAGCGACGACGTATCCGTGACAGTCGAAGTGACAACCCAAGATGGATCGCAACGCGCGACATTCGAACGCACGCTGATGCCGCTGAGCGTTGTGCTCCGGCACCTACAAGCACACACCTCCAGCGAATCTCGCGGCTCTACCAGCACACCGCCACGGCTGTACGTCGCGCAGCACTCGCTGGCGGACCTACCGGCGGCGCTACAACGCGACGTGCCGGCGCCAGAGGTGGTGCGCGGCGCGGGCAGAGGCGACGTGTACGGGTCGTCGCTGTGGATGGGCGTGGCGCCGACGCACACGCCGCTGCACAAGGATCCCAATCCGAACTTGTTCGTGCAGATGGCGGGGACCAAGGCTGTGCGCTTGCTGCCGCCGGAGGCGGGGCTGCGGCTGTTTGCGGCGGCGAGAGAGTCGCTGGCGCGGACGAGCGCGCTGGATCGCGATTGGGATGGTGGTTGGCTTGGAAGAGGTGGTGGATTGGTTGGCGGCTTGGGAAGCAGCATGCGAGGTGAAGATATGATGGTTGGGGAAGAGGGTAGGCTGACGGAGGAGGTGGTTTGGGAAACGAACGACGACGCGGAGAGTGTCGAAGACATTCAAGGTTCAGAGGCTATCTTGGGACCAGGTGATGGGATCTTCATCCCGAAAGGATGGTGGCATAGTATCAAAGGCATTGGGTGCGGTTTGAATGCTTCGGTAGGTTCTGTTCATGATGCATATCCACAGTGGGTGGCAATATCTTGCTGACACTGTTCAGGTCAACTGGTGGTTTCGTTGATGGGTCAGTCATTCCAGCTATAGGACTAATATCGAAGTAGTACAATCAGATTAAAGCGATATGCGCAATACGCTAGCAATTTTACAGTATCCTTCCGCAGTCGAAACCCTTCATCATCATATCACCTGACTAAATTCGACTCCGAATTCCATCTATCAGATTCCCTTGATTCCAAAGACCTTAGACGCTTGCGCAAACACGCGGAAGCATAGCGAGAAACTAGCAACCCACAAGGCAGAACGGATGTACGATGCGGAGCTCGAACTAATTCCGATATACGCAAAAGCGTAGACGATGCGCAGGCCCAAATAGGCGCCGACGAAGGTATTCAAGTTCTTAAGGCCAGCCATGTTGCCAACGATGACGGCCGAGGCGAAAAGTGAGAGATTTTCGAATAGATTTGCGCTGCAAGCCTCGGCGCGCTCATAGCGGGCATATTCGGCTTCTGACAGTTGCGATTTAATCTTCTCCTTCAGCGTGGCGGAGCGCGGGCAGGTGTTGTCCCACTTCTCGGGACGGCCCTTTGTTGCGACGTTCAGCGCGTACGCGTGTGGGACGACGGAGAGAAGATAGTAAGCAGGAACGGCGAGCAAGGACAGATTGGAGGTCTTGAGCATATCCATGGTGTAGTGACGATCAGCTGATTTTGACTGGGTTCGAGTGCGATGCACAAAGCAATTGGAACTTCCACGAGCCGGAATTGACAATGTTCGTGGTCTTTTATAGTGATAGAAACATGACATGTGCGATCAAGACATACATAACGCGAGGGCATACCACGACTGGAAGTCTGCCTCGGCGAAAGCGGAGGTTGCAGAGCTTGAGGCGGGAGAGCTTTGGCTAGGCCCCTTATTAGACCCCGCTCGCTTGCTGAGTTTGTCATTCTCTGCAGTGAGTTAGTTAAGGCTTGCGCGCATGCTGCCTTAAGCACGTAAAGGCGTCAAAGGAAGCACACGTCCATGCAATGATATCCTGTGTCGTATTATTACATTTATAGAACTAATCCTTGAGTAGATAAGGTCCATGAAGTTCTTCGACGCGCCACATACGATATGCGTCGGTACGATGTGTTTACCCGTCGCCGCTGTGGCCACCGAACCGTAGCTTCGAAGTCCTTAATATTCCCCATGTAAAGCTCAATCCTGTGAACTTCCCATTGCATCCATCATGCAAATACCGATTTCAAGCACATTCTAGCGAATTTCAACTGCCGAAGACTGAAATAAGGAGACAGACACAAAAGCATTCATCATAGGTCGAGTTCGCTGGATCATATTGCCGTGAAAGAACCCAGACGCCGAAGTCCGTGGCAACGAATCATCCTGGTATTGTAGTTAGCCTTCTTATCAACCTCAAACAATGGGGGGAGACTTATAAAGGAGTTGTGGGCCGCCTCAACACCATGAAAGATGCGCGAGGCGGCAGAAAGTTGAATCGAGCCTCGTCCACCAGCATGTCCCTCTTCTGTCACAAAGCGTCTAGAGAACTTCCAACTCCAGTCAAGATTGCAGAACAAAATTCCCAGATACAGCTGAGCGTTTCAAACCATGGCGATTCTCCGCTTCGTAAAGACTCATATCAGACTGATAGAATTCATGGAAGATTCGTAGCACCACCAAGTCAAGAGCTGACGAACCATCTTGCCAGACAAGCCTAGGCTTTGATCCTCACGCTAGAGAGGCCCTGTCTAGATGGTCCGTTTGATCAACACTTGAACTCGCTAGCACTTCTGTCACCTTCATGCTTCAAGCTGATATGAACTCGTCCTCAGCTCCATGCCATGGCTTTTGTCGCTCGTAGATAGTACCCGTACCTTCTCCAAGAGCTTCGTCCTCCAATCTGTCAAAGGCGGTGCAAATTCAAAAGGACGTGAGGCGTAGGAAGAACATTGAACGACGCATACTTGAGAGACCATCTCACAGCTGCGCTACACAAACACCATTCACTCCAATCGACAAGCCTAATTTCCACGCCTCCATCTTCGCCACAAACCAATCACAGAATCGTTTCGCGCAAGGCTCCATTGGTTGTCAGGTGAGGTTCTCTCTGTGGTATAGCATCCTTCCTTGAGACTGTTTTGTTTCCTCATCCGCACCGTATCGGCCCACGAGGAACGCAGGATTCAACAGCAACAGATTGGCTTTTGCGGGCCCGCAATCTCAGCGAAGTGCCACGCGAAGCGATCCAAACAAGTCTAGAAAAGTCGCTTCCATCGCCCTTCAAAGGCGGAACTTTGCTCCTTGTCGCTCTCGGTGAGAGGGAGGGGAGCGCATGTCGGCGTACATCAATCGACCGCCACGATGAGACGTAGACGGGAGATGATTTACACGGCCGGTCAGGACAACACCAGGTTCTCTTAAAAAGAGAAAGGTGACTTCTACCAGTAGCTGGTGCTGGGTAGGGCTTGAATAGAGGTCGAGGGCCGAGGACGTGGGTGGAGGAAGCCTCAAACAGCGTTGAACAGAGCGCTCGGGACGTCTTCGCTGTGACTTACTATCGATGACGATTCCGTTGGGATCCACGCGTCTTTGAATAACTAGCAGATCCGATGTCCATTTCAAGAGCCATATGTGAGTTTCCAGACGAATTTTGAACAGGAGCGAGCAACGGGCCGAGAATGACGAACGCAATCAAGTACATCTGTTGAAACTCAAGAGAACCGCTACATGTTGATGTTCCAGCATATGTCAGGCGGATATCAACTGAGCAGAGCGTAAAGGATGCACATTCTATCGCGTCGTCTGATGTGAGGCCGAATCCTTGACTCTAAGGAACCGTTGCGCTCTTTTCTTAATCCGGCCTTAGCCTCTTGAGGCGGTAGAAGACGATCAGTATCTGCTGTCGTAGACAGGTAAAGCCATTGGAGCGTCGTTTCGAAAGTGCTACAGCAGGTGAAGATCCCAAAGACAATCCTCTCAAGCAGGAGTCCGGCGCTCTTGGCTCTCATTCCCAGTTCTCTTTCCACCTCATCATCAATGCTGTCATACGTTGACCAAGTCAATTGTCCTACTGGAGAGTACGACGCGCGTTCTCGCATGAGAATCTTACCAGCGTAGGCGCATGTAGACTCCAGTTAGAGCTTAAACTCGAATGAGCCTAACCTCAGCGGACGTCGCATCTCGCTTTCCTCAGCTTCGCTTTCCGTACTCAAACTCTTACAGAGATCGTGAAACCCGCTGCATCGAGCTTGAGAGACACATCCGGCTCAGAAGATTACACACGAGATTTGACAACTATTACCATGTGACTACGCTTCTGTCGTCAGAGACGAGCAAAGAAACAAACCGACAGCAGGGCTAGGGTTAAGTTCCAACTCTCATGCCTCCATCTGATTGTCTTGACTGCAGTGGCACCTTTCACAGCGCTATGCGGCACTGCTAGTCCATAAGCGCGACTCGTTGATCCATAGGATATGGGACGGAAGCGACTTATTGGATCAGCATCGTTGTGCAAACAAATCAGAGGCGTCTTTCGACATCCCAGTACTCAGTGTACCGGAAGATGAGAGTCGGGAAACTATGAAGAGGAAGAATTTGCTTGTTCTGTAAAGTTGAGAGAAATGGAGCAAGGCGGACAGATCTAGCGACGGGCTCGCGTCGATCGATTTCTTCGGGCGTGAAAACATTGGGAGGATCAATTTGAAGCAAAGTGAATATGAGCTCGAGCGACGGAAGATAATCATTCGGCCTCGAGTATGATCGCGGTGGTCAAAGGCTCAATTGAAGAAGAAAGGAGGAAAATCGCGTGGTTGAGAAATAATGAAGCGCGAAGGTGACGCGCCGCACGTGATCTGACTTAGTCATGTTTGATTGCCACCTTTTGCCCGAGCATTTCACGTTAGTTCTTGCGACAATACCATGCTCATTTCTTAGAAAGCCATTAGGAAGCCGACAGTAAAGATGGACCCGGAAGAGAAGCAGAAAGCACTTTCGGTGGACGAAGCTGCTTCGCAGGCGCACGATTTCCTTGCTCCTGTTTTGGGAAATGGTAACGGCTTCATTGAAGACTTCGCCGAATCTTTAGAAATGCTCATATCACTTAGGAAATCTAATTGATCAGCCTTTGACGGAGCAACTAGTCGACAAGGATGCCTCTTTCCACAAGGCAGAAGAGAAAGATGAAGCTCGGAGACAAGTTTTAAAGAAGGCCGGAAGCTTGCTTTTGCACATTCATCACGCAGTTGCAACCGAAGCACAAACTCAAGATCCAAATTCTAACCAGCTCGCATTTGATTCGAGCCTGTACAGTGCAATAATGGGTTTGGTCGATTTACTTACGGTTGAGGGCATCTATCCATCACTACCCAAGGATGCTGTGTCAGTCGCGGAAAGACGGAAGAAGTCTCTTCTATTTCCCAACGCTGCTACTCAGAGTCCGTTGACAGACGATCTACGAGTTTCAGATCAAATATTAGGAGAAGTTTTTGATCCCATTATTTTAGGTCAAGAGCAAGGCGTTCAGTTTCTCCTCCGTGAACGGTTTCTTTCTGATGTTATTATTGGCAACGCCAATCTAGCTTATTCTCCCCAATTTCCTCTCGAGACAAACTCCCGATTTCGACGGAAGCTGCATGACATAATAGACCAACTTCCAACTCCTACCGTCTATCGTCTCTTGACTGAGTTTGTCAAGCCATCCTCGCCAGATTGGTTACGCATGCCACTGGCAGAGCATCTTGCGCTTCTTCCATTGCGTCCAAGTGGTGTTCGCCACTTGATAGAGTTCATTGCAGCCTCATTCCCACCAGTTCCCAAGTCCAGTATAGACGAGGATTCGAAATCTTCGCAAGGGCCAGCACTACCAATTGAGGCACTCACTCAAGCGTCAAAAGTCCTCTCTTCTCCGCCAAGAGGACAATCAATGAAAACGTGGTTATCACAAATCGCTCCTCAGCTTCTCAAGTTGTTGGATGGTGAAGGTGGAAAAGAGCTTAGCACTGCTGTAGCGTACATCATCGGCAGTGGGATCTTAGGCAAGCGGTTAATGGGCGCGCCTGGATCGGTTGGCTGGGAACTATTTGCAGAGCCTATTATCTCAGCATTAAATCCACCGAGCTCTATTATCCAATCGAAAGTTTCTCCACCATCAAAACGAAAGGCGAATGGCCACATAGAAATTGAGCTGGTCTCTCAAGCAGAGTTAGACCTCGCTTTGACGCGACTTGCAATGCTGATCACTTCGCATCCAAATACAGGTCTTACGGCACGCCTCCTACGACCACTGATTCTACCATTATGGGGACTGGCAAACTATGATAACTCGCCTGCTGCGAGCCGGTGGTACCGTGAGATCGCGCTGAGTCTGCTAGAAGCATACTTCAAATTATCCGGCAGCCTTCCACAGCTTCAGCTACTCACGCAGAACATCATATGGACTGGAACATCTGACTGGGCCTTTGCTCCGGGTGGCAGTGGTGGGCTTGCTATTCGAAACAAGTCCCAACAATCGTCGAAAGTTGACAACGTTCTGTCCACGATTGACAAAGTTGATACGCGGATTATCCGATTCACAGACTTACTCAATAATGCCACGATTGATGATGCAACACTAAATTCTCTGTTTCTTGACCTGAGTCGGAGATGGCTCCTTAGATCCATCGAAAAACCAAACACCATTGGAACGTTGGCAGAAGAGGATGTCAATCCTCTACAATCTTTCACAAATGCAAAGCTCGTTCAGGCGATGCTTGAAAAGTTTCAAGACCGTTTACTCCGAAATCCGAATCAGCTACTCCAGCTCATTCAACAGGTCCTGCAAGATATCTTCAATTCGCGCCTCTCAGAGCACACCCGCATGAAGAGTTTGAAGAAGCCTACTTTGTCTGGACTCTCTTCCATCGCCGCTCCTGACACGAATCAACCGTCTAGACGGCTCGAGCAAGAGACTTCTACGCTACTCAATAGTCAAGCCGATACGCTGCAGGTTGTCAATAGTCTCTTATACGTTATCCTCCAAGACCAAACCAAATTGTTGCAGGATGATTCCTCTATCAAAGCAACACTTGAAGTTATTCGGTCGTTACTTTCAGATCTCTTGGTATCTCAACCTCCACTAGACCCGAATCTACGCTCTTCACTTACAGCTACCCAATCTCTCGTCGCATCCACGATTTCACCACAAAGAGACGCCACAGCTCAACCAGAGGCAAAGGCGGCAACCGAGGTGACCAAACGCCTCGCCACGCTGGCACAAATCCAAACGGAGCTGGCTTCCGAGCTTCCTCCGATTCGCGTGTCTGCGCTAGCCGACCTAGAAGAGCTCACCAACGACCCATCGACTCCCCTTGACGTGCCGTCGACCACGCTCCTACTCCTGGACGTCATCCGCGCCGACAGTGAAGAGTTCGTGTACCTGCGCGCCATCAAGACGCTGACCATGTTCAGCGCCGCACGAGGCGCCGGCTTCGCGGTGCGCATGGTGAGCGATGCGTTTCAGGACGCAACGCAGGAGAGCGGCGTGGATGGCCGCTTGAGGGTTGGCGAGGCGCTGAGCAGCATCGCTGATGCGGTGGCAGACGATGCGGGTGGGGGGTACGGCACAGCGAGGATGGGAGCAGCAGAGAGAGGTGGAGCTGTTCGAACGATCGCTGAGACTGCACTCGTGGTGGCGGGACGGCGTGGCAGGAGAACAAAGGAGATACGAGAGCGAGAGCGCAGCGAGCAGCTGCAGCGGGAGAGGATGAAGAATGCGGAAAAGGCGTGGGGTGGTGAGGTTCCGCCTTTGCCGGCTTTGGAGGACGACGTGGAGGACGACCAGCTGACGGATGAGCAGCGGATGAGGCATGAGAAGGAACTCGATGCTATCGAGGTCATCGTGAAGGGATGGCAGGATACAGGGTTCGAGGAAGACGTCAGGCTGAGGGCGAGTGCGATGAGCATTATTGGACACATCCTTGAAAAGAATATGGGAATGCTGGGTGATAGGTTGATTGAAGATTCCATTGAGATGGCTCTGTCAATTCTTGCCCTGGAACGAGAGCCGCCAAAAGCCATTTTGCGTCGTGCTGCTGTGCTGGTTTTCATGTCGCTCCTTAGCGCATTGGACCACGCACATGAAGAACAAAGGAGTATAGAGGTCAATATTTCGCCCGAAAAGTGGAAGGATGTCGAGAGGGTGTTGAAATGGACAAGTGAAGTGGATGACGATGAAATCACGAAGGGACACGCAGAAACAATTTTGGAGAGTTTGGAGAACTGGAGAATGAAGCAGCTCATGGGTCTACGACAGATGGATTCTGAATATGATCCGCGATTTGGGCTGGAAGGTAAACTGCGCGGTTTGGCAGTTACTCCAGGCGAAGAGCCTAAATCGAAACGCTACATCGAGGAAATAGAGTAAAGCCACCAAATGCTTACAATATACAAGCTTGACTCGCTTCCGGCTGTAGCTAGCAGTTTTGAGTTTGTGAGCTCAGAGTCATGAATTCCTTCAAGCGCTCATCGCTCACATTCCCATTTGAAACGTCATCCGGGTATCTACAACCTCTCAGCCGTTGATTCATCTCCCATTTGGTAGTAAGTCCGTTCCAATCCTTCTGAGTCTTGAGTTTCGCTACGTGCCAATACTTAAGCTTGCCAGAGGCACCAGCCGATCGATATGTCTGCTGCAACTACAGCATCGTGTCCACAACCTAGTCGGTCACCATGCCATTCCGATTAATATCTTGATTCTTCGCTGCGATCCACATCACGTTGTTACACCGGATCAAAACCTGACCGAGCATGCCTTGCGATTCCCCATCGACGACCTCCTCTGTCCTGTCCAGCTGTAGGTTCATGTACGAATCGGTGCTCATTAAATCGCCGTGGTATTCAGTATTTCCCCATTTCAGGCGCACGATAACGGTTTCGCCAACGAGATTTTGGAGGAAGGGTTTTGGGTTGGTAGGAGGAAGCTGTTTACAAGTCAATGATTCGAATTCCCACTACATGGCAGAGGGGCTGGAAGGTCTTACGCTTGTCATGGTGAAAATAAATAGCTAATTGGCGAGAATAGGAGAATGGAGGAAGTCAAACTCAGGATGTGAAGAGCGCAAAGCTGTAAGAAAGTCGTCGCGATCGAAGTTGGATTTGCGGAAAGTTTCTCAAATTCGGCCGAAGGATGTTCCGCCGTATTCTAGCCCGGAGGTTGTGATGCGGTTGCATATAATTTCAGCCTCATAGAGGTAATTACTCGGAACTCAAGCAGAAATCATCCGAATCGTTCAAAATTAGCTGCATTTCATAATTCTAGCTATCACAGAGCAGATCTATTACCAGTGTCTTACACAAACCACCCACCCACCGGCTGTCATTCCGGCCAACGCCTTAGCTACCCTCTTCTTCTTTAGTCCCTCCCTCACTGCAATGCCCTCAAGCGCGTGCCTTCCGTCGAAATACTTCAGCACAATTGGCCACAGTTCCTTTAGCTCAGCGTCCTCAAAAGATTCACCAATATGCTCTATCCACCTCGCCTCTAGATCATTGGCTCTCTGAGTGGAGAGAATCAACGACGCAGTATAGTCCTTGGGATTTAGGAATGGAGAAGGTTCGCTGCGTTCGCTCGGTAGTTCGCCGGACCAGGAGAGAGCGTGGGAATTTGTGGGCGAAGAGTGATTTTCGCCTTGTGATTGGGAGGCGGTTTGCGCGAGATGTAGAGGAGAAGGTTTCTTTAGCATAGCGGCATTGCTCTGCAAAAGTGGCGATAGAGTCCCAATCGGCACGGTGGTACGACCACTACTAGCGCTTCCGGCCTCAGAGGGCGGTTTACTCGGTGTGAGGTGAGCCGAAAGCCGCGGAGACGTAATGCTTGCTTCCGAGGCCACCGAAGCTCGACTGTCGATAGAGCGATGTGCAGGAGGTGATAGTATGGTGCTGTTTGACATTTCCTCATCGTCAGACAACTCAGTCTTTGCACCATTCGAGTCTGTAGACGGGCGGTGTGATTTCTTTTTGGCTTTCTCTTCTCTTGCCATCTTCGCTGCTACCGCGACTTTGACAGCTGGAGAAACTCTCACCCATCCAAAAGATCCGAGTTGTGTGACCCAACCACCTCGCATGAGCCAAGCCAAGATCTCCATATATGCTTGCCGATGATCTTTACTTGGGATCAGCGTACCGTACGGTCTTGGATTACCAGAGAGGTGGTACAAAATCTTCGGTAACGGAGGAAGCATAGGAAATCTTGCAGCAAAAGCCGTTATTGCCCTGTTGAGTTCCCGCAGGTCGGCGTTAGGAGACACAATATAAGTATCGCGAGGCCTCAGAGGCGGAATGGCCCTGGCCCTGCGCCAATATATGAGATGCCGAGCGAGAAATTGCAAGTCTTTGAGAGACATAGAGTGCATCTGCGATAGTTTTAGAAGTGATTTAGTGGGTGTCAAATGGCGAATGAGGAATGCTAATGGACCTGAGAGCTCCTTTGCATCACTTTCGACTTCTTTCAGCAAGGCATCGCCATCTTCTAATAGGAGCAGAGCCGAATGTGGGCTGAGAATAGGATCTTCGTCGTCATCAAGCATGGTTGCGGTAGTCAGCCATAATCCTGGCATTTGCGGATCGTAAGGAGTCGCAATAGTAGCTGTGGCTATGGTTTGAGGTATCTGAAATGATATGTCGAAGTCCATGCCGAAGTTAACGTGGGCGATTTTGTTATGTGATATGGCGTCAAAAGTTATAGCAATGGACTTCGCCAAGGTGGAACTTTTCAGAATTGTCGGCCATAAAGTATATATTGGTGCTTGCTGTTCCTTCGCCTTGTCCTTCATCGTGAGGATGAGTCGTGATTCATTGTAGACGAACCCAGTTTGCGCTTGTTCGTATTTTAATGCCTTTGCAAACTTCCTGGCAACGTTGTCGTACATGTCTTCCACGCGCGTGCCGTATTCAAGTTCGGGTGGGTTTAGCACGAAGACTACATTGAACATGGTCATGTCGCTGCCTGTGCCATTGGTCGTTGAATCTGATCCAACGTCTGACACTGCTCTTGATGCAGCACCAGACATGAGTCCATGGCCATAAGCTGCGTCATAGACTGGTACTTCTTCAAGCTCCCTATTGGGTTGCTCGCTCTGTTCCTTGGCTTCCTCATCTGCGGAATTAACTTGTTCTTCAGGTGCGTTGTTCAGCTTGTCTTCACCCTCAGTCTCTTCTCCGATGCTTTTGCGTCTCGGTCTTCGCCTCTTTTTCCAAAGCCCATCATCCCTTACAAATCTGGGTGCACCGAGAAACACAAGCCGATCAATGCCCAATTCAAACCTCTTCTTGTTGAAGTTCCGTTCAGGAGTCAGCATCTTGCTTAGTCCATCCGCTCCAAAGCCAAGAAGCTCTTCCCACTCAGGTTCACCTTCGACACTTCCATTCCGCTCATCGTGAGAGTCCCTCGCTGAAGTCCTTGACCTAGCATCCTTGTCTCTCGATCGGTCCAAAAATTCTTCGCCAATCTCCTCTCTGACACCAGCGGGTGTCCTGCGAATCCTAAAGCTCTTTACGCTTCCCGAGGTATCATGGCGGCTTCCCGTTCTGCTTCCATTGGTTCCATCTTCGTCGCCGGTCGTGTCGCCATCATCAGAAGACCATTCAGAGCTGGAGTTATCCGAGTTGGCGGTATTGGAGCCCGGCGTGCCATACCATGCGGGATCAAGACCCGACGAGCCTGATGCGGCAGACGGGGAGGCAGGATAGTGGAAGACAAGGCGCGGGCCAGCGCGAGTTCTGATGACAAGGAGGACAGCGATCAGGCAGGAGTTGGGAGGAAGGGTTCTCGAGGATTGTGACATGCCCGCATATTGTGAATGGGCATTCTCGGTGGAATCAAAGGCTTTCAATGGTGAAGGTGAGTGGCCGAAGATGGCTGTAAAATAGCGCATTAGTCATCGCCTGGGTAGCCAATGCCGGGCCACCCCGCCAATTCAAGGCTGCCTTCATTCCCAAGTGCTTATCGGATCCTACATGTACTTCTGTTTGCTATCAGCCACAGACGCGTATAATCATGCCATGGTTAGCTGACGAAACCTTTTTGTCTTTAGCTTCTTATGCACGAGTAGGTGCTCAAAGAGGTGTCATTTGCGTCCACCGTGCGTTGCACCGGCCACCCAGTAATAAAAACACAAAAATAGCAGCCTAGATCTAATATATTCGGATCCCTAGGCGCAGACCCAATATATATTTTGTCTTGAAAACCCAACACAATGGCCGCATCGTTCCTTCACTGAGCACTTGTTTTCTTTCTCGCCATGACTTCGATAAACGTTGCCATCGTAGGCGCGGGTCCAGCAGGTTGTACGCTTGCCCGCCTCCTGCAGTTGTCAAATGTTCCAATCAAAGTCACCATCTTCGAACGAGAGGCATCTCTTGATGCAAGGACTCAGGGAGGTACTCTGGATCTTCACACTGACACCGGTATCGCTGCTCTGAAAAAGGCAAAGCTCTACGACGAGTTTTTGAAATTTGCAAGATTTGACGGAGAAGGTAACAAGCAGGCATCATCCGCAGTTGGACCGTGACTGAACCAACAGATAGCTTTTCTCCTCTGTGACAAAAATCTGCGGAGGTATATCAGCATGTCCGGTACGACTCAGTCCAACACTCGTGGTCGACCTGAAATCGATAGAGCGGATCTGCGACGTCTTCTTCTTCTGTCGCTCGCGGAAGATACCGTGAAGTGGCGCTCAAACCTACGCTCATTAGAAGAAAACGATGGGAAATTGACTCTGCATTTCGAACACGGAAGTGAAACTGGCTTCGATCTCGTCGTCGGCGCCGAGGGCGCCTGGAGTAAAGTCCGTTCGCTGCTCTCAGATGTCAAGCCATTCCACACCGGTATCTCAGGTTTTCGATGGTCAATTTTAGATCCCAAAGAGAAACACGCGGAATTATATGCTCTCGTCAATCGCGGATCCATGTTTTCCTTTGGAGACCATAAGTCCGTCTCCGTACAGCAAATGGGTGATGGCAGCCTCAATTGCAGTCAATGGAGCGTCACCCCTGAAGACTGGCAGAAGCATGTCAATTATGACATCAAAGATGCCGAGGCTGTCAAGACTGCGATGCTCGAGAAGGTCCACGACTGGGCACCAGGCTTGCGAGCTGCTATCGAAGGATTGGACAAGGACCACTTCGACCCATGGAGTCTCTACATGCTTCCGGTCGACTTCAAATGGGAGCACAAACCTGGTGTAACTCTTATCGGCGACGCGGCACATCTAATGTCACCATTTGCTGGAGAGGGCGTCAATGCGGCCATGAAAGACTCGTTAGATCTCAGCGAGGCTATTGTGGCTGCTGCTGAGAGCGGTGACAACACGACCATGGATGGAAACATCAGGAAATTTGAGCGGCGAATGTTCTCGAGGAACTCTAAGATTGCGAAGACAACGTACGGCATGATGAGCTGCATGTTCCTAACACCTGGAGCGCCTAATAGCACCATTGAGAAGTACATCTATCACGCTGTGGCCTCAGAGTTGAATCCAGTTCTAGCCGCCGGGGTGATGGCAATCGTGTATACATATTTCTTCTGCTTCAGATTGTTTGGATTGGGAGGCGGCCAAAAGGTGGCATCCTAGGAAAGCATAATGGAAGAGGACGCTGATGTAGGCTCTTGCTTCAAGGATTGGCATTACTGCAAGACAGGCGAAACTCTACACAGATTGCACACATCATTACTTTTTCATTTGGCGTTGATAGTCTCCAACGGTACGGCATTTCTTCTCGTCCGTGGCGGATCCAGGTCGCCGAGTATCACTTAGAGATACAAGATAATAAGAGCAAAAGTAAATTCGCACCGGGCCGACGGCTTTGTGATATGATGGTATCAGGCAGAGTTCGTCTCTCGTGCTTTAGATGTTAAACTCAGTGACATTTCGGCGTCCTCGCCCTGGCGAAAAGGTCGACATGAAAGAGTGGCCAACTGGAGAGCAGATAAATGAGGCCGCACCTGCTTGGCGATAAGCAACTTACGTGTCAGCGTCTATCGTATGCCTATATCTGATGCTGAGCGGCCGGATAGATCGTCATGTGAGGATGGTTGGCTAAGCTGCACGCCTACGGGCATTATCGCAACTTCACAGAGGAATGAACAGGCCGGCGGGTACGGTAATTAATCAGCCTCGTTGAGCTTCTTTGCTTACCGATGAAGATTCACTGTAGCTTTAGTCAACATCGCCAGTCAGCTTCCTTTCTGCTCGGCCACTCCGGCATTGATGATGAGGGCGAAGAGGGTGTTTCCATACGAGCGTGGTTTGATCCTTATTCTCTCTGGCATTTCCGTAGGCAAAGGGATGATTTCTTGCAGGCAATAGCTCTCTTATCCCCTGATTCCGGTCAGTAGGAACTCCAATCAAGCCAACAATTGGCAAGCTCAGTGGCTTAGATCCCTGCTGAATGCTCTGTTCTCGTGCGCCGCCTTCATAATCGATCCCATCCCATCTCATCCATTAACGCCGCCAAAAAATTATGTACATTATCTCTTAACTTCGCGGCAATGGCTCTCCAACTTCGTCCGCGGCCATTCTCACTTTTCACCTGCATGTGCCAACCGCCTTCTCCAGCTTCAATTCACTCCCATGACACCTTAACCCACCATTCGATTTGAAGAAACTCTACCATATTTCCGAAACAGCTGCCAATCCTTTGGATACGCAAGCTTTTGAAGCCCCAATCCCGTGCTATCATCCCAGAGTCCCGAAAGTTTCCACGCTCGTTTGTTCAATATGTCGGCGGCTCCCGGATCATCCTGTTCAACTACTCCCTCTGCTCCAAATATTCTAGCAGACAACACCATCGGCTCGTCATCTTCTTCAGTCAAGAGAAATGCGGAAGGAGATCCCGTTGAAGGCACATTGCCGGCCCGGAAGAAAAGGCTCAGTTCATGGACGCGAGCGGAAGACGAGACCATCATCGAAATGAGAAGCAAGGGCATGAAGTGGGATGACATTTCAAAATCCCTCGGAAGGAGTGCCATTAGCTGTCGACTGTATTATCAAAATTACTTACAGCGTCGGCCAGGAGGCGAATCCCAAGGTCAAACAAGACCTACTCTCATGCCTACCATTTCAGTTGGCCAGTCTGAAGACTGCGAGCAGAGACGAGTTAAATGTTTTGTTTGCGGTGACGCTTTCCGCATCCTAAACCATCTGAGACGTCATTTGCGCATGCATTCACTCATGTATAATAACTTTACCTGTCGGCAGTGTCATTCTCGGTTCAACTCACTTCAGGATCTGGGTGCGCACGTCGCCTCGTCACATCCCGCCTCAGAAAGATATGCTTGCATGATATGTGGCGAAGAATGCGGAACAGTTTTGGAATTGACCTCGCATTTATTACTTGCACGATGTCTTGGCCAACAACACAACTGTGACCAAGAAAGACTCGTCCAATACAACAACGGCGTTGTACTGAACTCGGTGGAAGGCCCAGCAGACGCAACTCAGAGAGAGAGCACTCCCGGATCATCGAATCGATCACAGCGGCACCCGCCGGAGGCAGTAGAGGTCTTGCAAAAATGGCTAGACTCTCATTCTATCAAGCAATATCCAAGTGCGGAAGAAAAGCAGAGCCTAGCTGCTGAATCTGGACTCACCGTTGCCCAAGTGTCAACGTGGTTCAGCAATGCTCGTAGTCGTCATCGCAGTCCACTTGACGACTGGATTGCCAGTGCTCCTGAAGGCAAAACTGCAATGGAAAGTTCCATTGCGAATGAGTGGGACAATCTTGTGTCAAACTGTGGGTACCTACCTTGCACCTCATCGCAGAGCGCTGACATTATGATACCAGCAACATCCCTTCCACTGCCAACTTCCAGCAACAGCGACTATGGCGCATCAGAATTGCCCTTAACTCCACGTAGTCGTGCTGGAAGCGCTTGCTCTGCTTTCTCGCAATGTGGAGACGCCATCAAATCAGGTCCCCCTCGGCGAGGGAGAAGAAAGTACTCAACGCCCGCCCCTATCACGCCTCTAGGAACGCAAAGTCAAAGCCCAGTCACAAGCACTTGGTTGCCAGCGTCTCCCGCCGCTCAAATTTTTAAACCACTCTCACCAAAACCAACTGCATTCACTAATTGGACAAGTCCTTTTCCGCCCGCAGTGGCGAACCCGTTTGCTCCCGCGCCACCAAGTCATCTTGGCGTGCACTCAATCGAATTGCGGCCAATCGGACTTCCGCCTCCTCGGTTGGAATTTAACACTTTGATCAATAGCTATCAACTGGCTCAACCGTCTTCCTTTCAATATGAGAAGAGGGAATCTTCGCAATACAGGTCTATAAGTCCGCAAGATAATCAACAACTAGGCCCGATATATCTGCCATCTGCACCCGATCAGCAGGAAGAAAACAACAATGAGCGCTCGAATGTCCTTAATAGCGTTCAGCAAAGCTTGCAACAACATCTTGTTGATCCACAAGGTTGTGTTCCGCAGATGGCGCAAACCTTTCAATGCACCTTCTGCCTCAAGCACCTGTCTTCGAAGTCTTGGAAACGCCACGAGGAAACCATGCATCTCCCTCGATTCCAGTGGATATGCCAACCACAAGGAGTCCCAACCAACTCAGGGTCGAGCCAATCCGATCCATCTTCGTCAGCACAACTTTCTCATTGCGTATTTTGCGGCACCTGGCAACCCGAAGCCGCCCACTTTGAGACTTGTCATCGGGCAAAAGAATGTGCAGACAAGCCGCGTTCCGAGCGTGCATTTGTTAGAAAAGACCACTTGATACAACATTGGAAGAACTTCCACGGCCGTAGACTAGATCCCAAGACGGCGGAAATCTGGAAAATTCCTATCAACTACAGCGGGCATAAATGGTCATGTGGATTCTGTGGAGAGAAATTGGCAAGCTGGGAAGAACGAGCCATACACATACCGAAGCACTTCAGAGAGGGCTTGACCATGGACTCTTGGGACTCGGAGAAAGGCAACCTAGATGGGGAAGACGCATTGTTTAGGCAATTCATCAACGACATGGCATAGCTATAGTCATACTCTGTACATTGGCGCGTAGAGCATTCACGAAGGCATGGAAAAAGATACCCCAAATTCTAATAGCATGGCCATGACATTATTAACGAACGATTCTCGCGAGTGTAATTCAGAAAATATCAAAGCGTTCAATGATACCCTTTGAATTTCCCTCCCAGGCCTGAATACTGTATTTCACCAAGCCCGTCACACGCTACGTACGCACCACAACCACCGACAGACGTGTGGATTATCTCTCTACTCCTAATAAGCAACCGCACACCGAGGCTCCAAATCCTTCGAAATCGACTACAATTGATGATATAATTTCCAAAAACAGGGCGCGCCGAGCCGCCGTGAGGCAGCCAGCCATTTTTTGGGCTCCACGTAAGAAGAGCCTTGACGAATCGAACGGCGAAGCAACAAACTACTCGAAAAAGGATATTTTAAGAGATCCCATTTGCAACCGTAAGCAAACGCCTGGTATCATAGATGTAGGAGAAGTGGTACGAGACAAAAAGGAACGGCTTTGGGGAACGGGTAGATTTGCTGTTCCACCACATCCAGCCAATTTCGCTTTCTTTTCAATTGCATGTTCAAGCGGTGCCGGCGGTGCGCACGGCAGCGACACCAGGCCGGAGCCTGCCATCGTACTTCTTGCCGTCCTCGGAAAGGCGGACGGGAGCGTTCTCCGCGTCGTCATTCATGCGGTGGTAGTCCTCGTCGCTCTCGACGATCTTGGTGGGCATGCTGGGCACGTCCTCGCTCTGCTTGTAGCTGTGCAGGCTGTGGCGCTCGGGCGTCGTCGACGAGCTCGTCATGCTCATGCTCGTGGAGCTGCGGTTGTGCACGAGGTCGGGCGTCGGCGGCACGCTGGATCCACGCGCCGGGTCTAGGTACTCCGAGTCACCCATTTCCGAACCCTGTGCGGTTGACGGTGGAGCATCGCTGCGGCCATCCTCGGACGGTGTTGTTCCGTTGGTCGTGGTGGAGAGAGCCTTCTTGTGCTTAGAACCGTTACCTTCCTTGTCGGCGTCCTTGCCCTCGACGTCGGAGTCTTCTGCCTTTTGGGCAAGTTGCAAGCCTTCGACGGCCGCGGCGCACTGTTCGCTGATGTTGCGAATGATGTACGCAATGGCGTCGGTCTTGTCACGCAGGTGGCGGTCTGCAACATCTGCCATGCTGAGCTGCGAAAGCCTCTTGCGTGTGCCTGGGTTGTTGAGCAAGCGCTCCTCCATATCCGGCGAGACGTCTTCACCTTCGTGAGACTCTTTGTCAACCGTGCTTGCACGCGAAATGCTGCGCCTGACTTGCTTCTTAAGCTCGGCGTTGTCAGAATCGGCGTCTCCGTTCTCGGACTCAGGGCCGCGGCGAAGAGCTTCTTCATCGTCTTCGACTTCTTCGTAGCCCTCTTCGATATATTCTTGAAGCTCTGGAGCTGTTGAAAGCGACTTGACAATGTGCTCCATGTGGTGTGCTTGTCCGTCAATGAGAGCTCGCAGATGAAGAACCACGCGCTGAGCCTCATCCCTTTGGCGAAGAATGGTAACGTTGGTGTGTTGGAGCGCAGCAAGCTCCTTCTTGTTGCGTTTCCTCTCACGCTCAAGTTCTTCAGCGATCTCTTGCTGCAGGACGAGCGCCTCAAGAGCGTCATCACGTTGCTTCTCGGTGCCAGATAGTCTGACTGTGAGACGAGCAGCATCGTCCTTCTGTTGATCGATGAGGTTGGTAAGACGACGGTTCTCCCTCTTGTGATTCTCAATCTTGACCTTGAGATCTTGTGTTTCTTTGGTAAGCTGCTCAGCAAACGCCTGGAACTTGAGGAACTGCTGTTTCCAGGATTCGAGCTCTTCGACAAGGAAGTTGTTGCGTTTGGTGACCTTGACGAGCTCGGTATCCATACGACCCTTGAGGTTGATAAAGTCTTGCCACGCCTCCAGAGCATCGCGGGAGTACTGGTTGCGTTCGCGGACAATCTCGTTGAGATGACGCATTGAAACCTTTGTCATCAATGGCTTCTTGACTGATCCGCCGAAGATGGCCTTCATGCCAGTATTGCGTCCCTGATAACGAATTAGTGACTAAATAAGAATCCGGATACTTAAGGACTTACAAGTTTCTCGCAAACGTGATCCATGACACTCATCACAGCATCCTGGTTCCACCACTCTGGGTCTTGGATGCTTTCGACTTCTCCACGCATAACGATGATTTGTCCAGCTGGGATCAGTTTGCCGCCACCGTAAGCGGATCGAAGATGCTGAGGAACGCCGGAGGGAGCAACCTCGCCGTTCAATGCTTGTGTCAAGCGGCTAATCATCTTAGTTCGCTGCCGAGGAGTAAGAGCAGTTGGAGGACTGGACGTGAGGACGAAGTTGCGGTCGAGATCGACAACGAGAGCATCAGCCGGAGCTGTGAAGAGGGTGCGGCACTCAGCCGTCACACCAACGATGTATGGTCCTGGTTCTTGAACCAGTTCCTTGACGTGCCTAGAATGGACGACCGGAACGTAGAGGCCACTCCATTCGTAGACTCGAACGCAGAAGCGGATGGTTTCGGCGGCAATTGTGAGCACAGCTGGATAGTGGCTGGTGAAGATGATACGGCGAGTAGGAGAAACGGCAGCTTCGATGACGCCGACAATGTTCGGGATCGAGAGGCAAGTAAAGAGCGGCCACATTGAAAAGTTCTGGAAGCCTGTGGGAGACGACGGGAACTGGTAGCACAGAGCATAATCTTTCATGTCGATACGGACGAGGTCGTTCAGTCTCGGAGCCGGGAAGCTGAGAATGCGAGAGACTTCTTCGGCATGGAACAGGTTCGTCGCCTTATTCCAGTGAATCCACATGCCCCTGAGGTAGTCTCCAAGAAGATTGTAAAGAGGATACCGAGAAAGGAAGCTCAGGCAGTACGGAATCCAGTAAGTTTCGTCAGAAGACTCATAGTAGTCTGGTTCGGTACGTTTCCTGAGGTCCCGAATGGTCTCTGCGCGCTTGTCATCAGCGCGAGACCAAACTCGTAGGGCAATGCCATAGAGTGTGTGGCTTGAATCTTGCTGGAGAACGAAAGAATGGTGAACACAGTGTGGTTGACTTCTACCAGTGCAGATTTCAACATCATGCGGGAAGCATGCCTGTCAATGTCGTTAGCTGGGACCAGAGAAGGCTGCGGAAGCCAATTGAATGAATTCGAGGCCACTTACCCGCATGGCAGCATGGAGAGAACGAGCAATCTCATTGTCTTGCTCAAGTCTCGGACTGCTGCCTAGGATCTCCGGAAGCCAGAATTGGCCAACGGCTCCTTTCATATGTGCGATCTTCCCCTGAGCTGGTGGAGGTGACTTCACCCATTGAGACGGTTCCCTACCAACACCGCAAACCATATACGCGTGAGTGAGAGTCTTTGGGGTCCGCTGGCCCGGTTTGATGTTCAATGTGGTAGGCAGAGGCTGTGTGATCCTAGAATGCAAAGAAGAGGTTCGACTCGGAATAACCAAGTTGTCGACCTGGTCCCGTGTTGGCGGTCGCTCACCGGTGCGAGGTCGAAGACTGAGCGAAGGTGCCATGATGGTGGTTGGTTGATTGCTCCGTCACAGTCGAGCAATTGGGTAGCTTTTGAGAGTCCAACGGCAGCAATGCCAGCCAAAAGTGATAGCACTCAGGCCGAGTATATCCTTTTTGAATTGGCAAGGTTTCTTTTGCCGCTCCACCCCGAGGCGAACTTGCAATTCCACCGTGGTGTCACAGACCCTTGAGTTCACGAAACAGCAAGGGGAAGAGACTATGGTTTCTCATGGAGCGGCGGAGAGCAGCTTCAAATGGAGGACACGGACCCCTTAGAAGGATTAGAGTAGTCCTGAAATGGCAAGATTTTGGTGGCTTGAGTTAGAGGACTGCACGACTCGTCCTTGGTCTCGGCTCGTTGGCGAGAAACCCCCTTTGCAAGGGTTGATCGACGAAGCATGTCGGCCTGCAAAGTCACTCCAGGTGCCTTTCAGTCGGGACAGGTCTGTGTTACTCGCCTTGCAGCGTGCAGCAGGGCGTGCGTGTTCCCCTCCATCTCTTCATCACTGCTCTTTCTCTTTTGCCATTCACGCAGTCCACCGGCACCGGCGGACCAGCTTAACCCTCAGCTCTTCTGCTCTTCATCCGGAACTCAACGGCCAAACCCCAACGGAAGTAACCAAACGCACTGTGTGAGAATGGAGCTATGCGCAAGCCACCAGAGTCCGCCGCCAGGGGCACCGCACGCTATCTCTGGCTTGACAAATAGGACCTTTTTCCTTCTTCCAAGCCCCCCCGCAGAGCGGACCGGAGATACTAGCGAGATAAGTTTCGCACTCTGCAGCAGCGCGGCGTGGGCATGGGACAAAAGATGCACGTTCCGTGCTCATCAAGGGGTAACGTTTGCTGCAACATGCCGGAAACAACAGCTTCCCATGCAACTCTTTTCCAGTGATGCCTCGTGCGGATCTTCGGAGAGGTCTCGCACTGTTCCTTTCTGATCCCGTCCCGTTGGAGGCACCGCATCTGGCGCGCCGGCGGCGCTCAAATTGTGGAACGAAAGCAAAGTCCGTTAATTGCAGCACCGCACTGTGACCTTAGGCCCTGACCTTAGGCCCTGAAGCCCTTGGGAGCTTGGGCTGGATACGGCAAGAGAGGTGATCCCAGGAGCCGATCAACATGCAATTTTGAGAGGTTCATTCGCACAATCAGCGATAATTTCTGGTACACTATTACCAGTCTCACCAAAGTGGTTTCGGCGCGGCCAATTTACCTGCTTGGGCTCTCGTGTTCTCGTGTCGAATCATTACGAACCCGCCGCGATTATTCACGTCAACTGCGCTGCTGCTAAAATCACACGAGGCTGATTGGCCGTTGGACGAGATCGACTGCGTGATAACTGCGGCGTCGGTCCGCCACCGGGAGTTTCATCTTTCACACCACTCACTGTGAAGCTGTCCGTCCGTAGCTCTCGCATAATTACGCTTTGCGGCGTTGGCCATGGCCGATTCCCAGCTGCCACAAAAAGCTTCCCAGTTTGGTTTCACCGTCTATGGCTGGTCGGCGCATTGCTTCGCTTGTTGCTGATTGGCATCTGAGCTCTGATCGTTAGCGGGTCAATACAATGCGGTGTAACTGTGGACTGTGTACTTCTGTAGCTGCCACCCATCGTTCCGCCGCCCTTCTATTGGGAAAGCTAGTATCACATTCTCACCCAGCAAATCATTCCGAGTCAGTGTGTCTCTCCGGGGTCAGAAAGCGACGCAGCCAACCGCGTTACTTGCCGTGCTGCACCGTAACCGAAGTTTATCCGCCTTCTGCAATTTTTTCCCGTGATGCAATCAATCCTTTGGTGTTCGTATCGCCTAATAACCGTCTTCAAGGCCAGCTAGTTGCAATTTCTGCTGTCACACGAGCCAGATATGGCCTGACGTACAAGTCGTAGCCGATTCAGCCACGTTCTTTCCGTCATCCCGATGAGATCGCGTACAAGGACTGCTTAACCTTGACTATTATGGCCGACGCTCCTCTCTTGAGCGATTTGTGTAGTATATGGTACGTTGCGTCCTTGCCGTCAGCCTTTTTGGATGCCAGGTGAAACGTCATCTCCGCTGCGACTTACCTTACTTCTAGTCACACCAAGGGACACAAGTACCGCTGTCCCAGATGCTCGGCCCGTACATGCAGCTTGCCCTGCTATAAACGGCACAAACAATGGGCACAATGTTCTGGAAAGCGTGATCCCACAGTCTTTGTCAAAAAAAGCAAACTCTACACGCCTGCTGGTGTCGACCATGACTACAACTTCATCACAGGGATCGAGCGGGGCGTGGACGAGGCAGATCGAAAACTAGAAGATCGCGGCATCCATACAGACAGCTATGTCAAGGGTCCGCGACATGAAGGTTGCCTTCGTCACGCTATTGAAGCAGCTCAGGTCACGATTGAGCGAGCGCCTAAAGGTATGTCGAGGCAAAAGCAGAACAAGACCCATTGGCTACCTCGATTGAAATGCGTTGAATGGTCTGTGGAGTGGTTGCACGCAGACTATTCCAGTCACTTGGATCTCGTTAAAGATGATATGCCTCTATGGCAAGCTCACTTTTTCTTAACGCGGAGACTGAGTCGGGAACCAAAGAAGCGAAAGCGAGAAACTGATGAGCCTAACCCAAATACCACGTTCGACGGAAAGCTTGAATCAGGTACAAGCTCATCGCATAATCAGACAAAACACACAACTAATGAAGCATTTACCACCGAGAACGCTTCTTTCAAAGACCACAATTCTGCTCGACCTGAGAACTCATCCCTTACTGGCGCCAGTGCCGCCGAAAATGGTGTGGAAGAAGGGACTGATGTCAGGCACGATCGACCAAGTCCGCTTCAATCAAATTCCGTTAAGCTCGACGAAGTTCCAAAAATGAAGGTTGGAGACGCCGACCCAGCTGGGAATTACTACTACTTGGTGAAAGCGCGAGCGAGAAGCAATTGCAAAGTTTTGGTTCCTCTCTCTCCGGACGGCGTGCTTTCGAAGTGCTTAAAGCAACAAACCATACTTGAATTTCCAACTATCCAAGTCTTATCCTGCCCACCAGCTGAAATTCCAGCCGACTATCTACTGGAACGAGATTATTTAGCGAGATTCCCGTCGGCACAATCGGATTCCGAGTCCGAATCGGAGTCCGGCGATGAAGACGACGACGACGACGATGAGGACGACGACGATAAGGGAAGAGGCGATGATGACAAAGAGTTTATCTCCAATGTGTCGGCTGAAGAAGATGCCAAGGTCGAAATGGAATCCGTACCGCCGAGAAGAAGGATTTCGAATGCCAACGACATCTATTCAATTCTTCAGCAGAGTATCATGTAATAGTGGCCTGGGTCTAGCGCTGTCGAGCAAGGCAAGCACAGATGTTTCTCCCGCTCGGCATTGATCTGAGTCCGTCCGGTAATCACGGCGTTCACAAGAAGCAGTCCTGCCAAGCTATTGTGGCCTTGGCTTCGCTGATCACAAGGCTGAGACGGTTCAGTTGCTTGTGGCTGCATGAGTGTCGAAATTCCGACGCGACCAGCAGCAAATTAACGCAATTTTGGTCGTCAAAGCGAAAGTCCTGTCTTTCCTCCGAGGTTGAAACCGTTTCCATAGCCAATCAAACCCCGATATGAAATTGATCGCGCGCCATCGGCTTCAAATGCCTCGCAGCCTGGTCTGCATACGCAAATCCATGAAAAAGCAAACATCACTCGTTTCATGCCCCACTCGACTACTGCCATCTTGTCCGTACCCAGTACCTACGCATCATTGCCTGCAACTGTACTACTACCTGACGAATAAGATACCCGACAATAATGCCCAGCAAAGGTATAGAGGTCTATTCCTACATCACTCTTCCCAATTACAGGGTCAATTTCTCGGTTCCTGGAGGATCTATCACGCGCACGGAAGATGATAATTTCACCTCTTATCACCTTGAAGTCGAGTCAAAAGATATTCCCGGCCTCGCACACTTCACTGGCCGCTTCCAATTCCAAGTCCTCTCCGACACTGGTGAAGAAATTACAACGCAATGGAACGATATCAACACCCTAAGTGGCAAGCTCGAGGGTGGTACCATGATGAGTTCCAAGGACCAGCAAAGTATTCTCAATGGCGACGCTCTAGTGACGTATGGCTTCTACCACGCTGGCCACGGTGAAGTCGGGTTGACCAACCTATGTCAATGCTACGTTACGGTAGTTAGTCTCTCTGCGCATAGGACATGGATGACGACCATATGTCCTCCTGGTAGCGAAGCGGAGCAAAAGCCTTTCTCACGGTTCGTGTTGCCGGCACCACACGATGACGGGATGAACAGCATGTCGACTTGTGAAGCTGTCCTGGTCGACCGGGATGAAGCACTCGTGGAGGTCTTGAGCAACCACATTCCCGCGATCCACTGGCTCGCCGAGCACTTGACACACAAGATGATTGCGAGCGAGTTACCAAACGTAATCTACGGCCTTGCTATAACCCAAAAGGACCCCATTCCCGTTCTTCTCGATATCGGAGCCCGCTACTTTGAATTCCGTCCCGCGCATCTTCTGCCGGAGTTTGAGGGCAAGGCAGCGCACGTTCCGAATCGCCCGTATTTTCAGCACGCTTGCATCCCTGGTATTGCTTTTGAGGAATTCTTGCAAGAAGTTGTACACTTTCTTGATAAGAACCCAGGTGAGCACGTTGTCGTACACATACGGTGGGACAACATTGTCAGCCAATGCCGCAAGCCAACTCCAGAGGAACTCGATGAGGCGTTCAATATTGCTACAGGGGTGTCCAAGACGGGTGTGCAGTGGGGTGACGCACGATGCTTCAAGGAGAAGATTGTAGATCTAAGAGCTTCCGGGAAGCGACTAATTCGTGTCATCGAAGCGGACAAGTACGATTCTTGGACTGCAAAAGCATATGCCACGCTAAAGCCGGAACCTATCATCGCACAATTTGAAGCCATGAACGCGGAAGGACAATTGGGCTCGGATATCACAGTTCTTCAGTGTCAAGCAACGAGTCAGAGCATCAAAGAGGTGTTAGTGTACTCAATCTTGACTGCAAACGCGGCTACAAGCTGCCTGACGAGTACGAAGGCGAGTCTAGATAGGCATACTCTACCTTGGATTAGGGACAATGCGCTCGAGAAGCTGACTAGCGAGAGGCTACTGGTGATCATGAACGATTTCATGGATGGCGCAACGACAGATATCGTGATTGGCTTGAACAAAAGACGATTCGTGTCGCTGTAACGGTACCTGCAGAGTAGGGCTTCCTACCATGTCTATAATCTGGCTATAGCACACAACCGCTCTTAATCACCGAGAGCAACTCCTCGCGACCGTTTTGTCTGTCACTCTCGCCGTACAGGGTTGATAGGTTTCAACTTATCTTCCCCCGCTTACCATAGTCTTTATCACATCTCTAACGGTTTTCGGCTTACAAGCCCAGGGTAGAAGTGGTACCATCGTCTACCGAGCCATTCCAGTATGCCGATGCCCGCTTGAGTCAGAACCATGCAGTAGTGTTTCATGAGGTATTATTCGCCTCGGTAATAGACACAGACGCGGATAGTCGACATACTCGCATCCTCAAGGATGCAAAACTTTATTCAGGCCCTATTCATTGTCATTGGCCCTTAGCTGAGGCTTGATATTTGAAACTAGCAATCACAACTGAAGCAGCAAAACGACTCATTCCGCTTTTTGTGACGGAGAGCAATACATGTTATCACACAAGTACATAAGCTGATGGTCTAGAATTCGGAATACATGGAGCACCGTTAGTTTGAATGACAAAACATCTAACCATTATCGGATGCCTCTGAGGTAGCTCGGCTAAGGGCCTAGATGCACCAGGTCTTCATGTCTCAGTCCGTAGAATTTGATGGCACCATTAGAACCAAAATATCATCTATCTTCTAGTTCATCAGACGACGTAGATTACTATAGATTCACCACTTCATGTATCCGCTTGAATATTTCAAGACTCATTAAGCCACACAACAGTCATGCCGTCAACACGAATGGGTCGCGATATACCACATGCTCAGGTACGGAGGCAAGATTGATATTAGGAAACGAATAGATATATCATACGTAAACAAGATGAAACAAAATTATGTTTGTTGAAACTACCTTACGGAAATGATATTATGGGTGTCACCAGCCTCTAGATTATGCTAGTCATGGTACTCTATCGAGATCGCGACATCTCCACGTGATAATCCGTCACTTCAACTCAGTCCGCGGAAGGCGAAGACATCATTCTTCCACCAAGCCCTTGGCGATAAGTGCTCCCACAATTTGAGAAGGGAAAAGAAAAAGCTGCCTTTACCAAGCACCTTGGTACTGCATGACAACTTTTTAGGGCGGTGTTAGTAAGCTGAAATGTGGATCATGAAGCTTGTCGTCCCCGCGTTGTTCAACACTCGAACCTATCGCAAGACCCCATTCAGGAAATTCTCACCAGCCACATCATGCATTCGCCGTTCCCAATGTGACCATTACACCGTCTGATGGTAATTAAGTTACTTCAACCCACAACTGATATCCTCGCTGGGACCGTCGACTTGGCTCACACTTCCATTGGGTTATAGTCAATATAAGCTCGCCATGACTGGTATTAAAGGGTTTCGTTTACGCATCCTCAGTCTAGTTCACAAGTCTCCGCGTCCAAAACTTTCTTAGCTACCTGAACTTCCGTTTCCTACTGCCATTTACCTTGTGGACTAACTAGTGCCTTGTCCGAAAGCAGTATCTGCAACAACACAATGCCACACACTCTTGTAACAGGTGCCAACGCTTTTGTTGCGGCACACGTAATTGCGGAACTTATCTCTCTGGGCCACACTGTTACTGGTAGCGTTCGACGAGCCACCGCAGGGGAAGATATCCTCGCAGAGCATCCAGAATGGAAGGGAAAGCTGGATTTTGTGACCATCGAAGACTATGCTACCGAAGGTATATGGAATGAGGTTTTCGAGAAAAATAAGTTCGACCATGCAAGTTATAACCCATGTCTCTGTGGTTTATCAGCTAACAAGTTAGGTTGTTCACGTTGCGGCGCCATTACTTGATAATCCAGGTAACACAGACTTCGACCGTGACTTTCTTCGACCTAGTGTTGAAGGGTACGACTACTATCTCCCCCATTTTTGCTTCAATCCAGTCTTATTCTCTCATAGCAATCTTTCCTTACTGCGCTCGGCAAAGGCTTACGGTTCTGCGCTCAAGTCTATTGCGGTGACTGGCAGCATCAACGCACTAACCACCGGTTCGCCGGAAGAGCTCAATGCAAATGTCATGACCAACACATTCTGGTCCAGCATCACGCAAGAACAGGCCCGCCAAATGCAAAATCCATACATTAGCTACTGTTCCGGCAAGAAGGAAGCTGAGCTTGCAATCTGGAAGTTCGTCAAAGAGGAATCGCCTAGCTTCGCCGTTACGGTCTACCTCCCTGCCCTCATCTTTGGCCCTCCAATCCAACCCGTCAAGTCACTGGACAAACTCAACTACTCAAATGGAGTATTCTACAGTTTATTCAACGGCAGCAATAGTTCAGTCCCGCCGACAAGCTTCCCGAGCTACATCGACGTGCGTGATCTCGCATATGCACACGTCAAGGCTTTGACAACACCGGAAGCTGCAAACAAGCGCTTCTTGATTGGAGGAGCTAAAATGACGTACTCGGCCATTGTGGATACTCTAAGGAAGCTAAGCGAAAGTGAGATTCCAGAGCTGAAAGGCAGGCTTCCCGCACCAAGTGATGAGGCAGAGAAGGTGACGTTTGCGAGAGTAGAGGCCGAAGATGGTAACCGCGTCGTAGGGCTAGATTGCAGGCTCAGAACTATGGAACAGACTTTTGGGGACGCAGCGAAGAGGATATTGGAGCTGGAGAAGAAGTTTGGCAAGAACTAATATACGGTAATTGTTCCAGTGTGCGCGCTATCCGCAAATCTCTGTAGTCATTCAGGTAGCACATCCATTTATAAGCTTCAACAGCTCAAAGGTCTATCAAACCATGAAGGATGGCAGAGTCTCATATTCGACTATTTGACGCAGTCTTCGCTTCCCGCACAACTCTTGCGCCACAAGACGCGCTGCGGATCATACTTTTCGTCGATGTTCCTCAATGGTAGATAATTTTGATTGAAAAAGGTGTTGTGCTAATCCGACTCAAGGGGGTTTCGGCCCGTCTTTACTAGAGTAGCGCTCTGCATGCATCCTGCTGAAGGGCAGTCAGTCGCGATCACGACATTCGTGCATTGTGTCCACAATAACACATTCCAGCCACCTCATTTCAGGTTCTATTTCTGTAGCAATTTACATACTAGGTATTGAGCCAAGACTATGATATTCAAGTTCTTTTGATCCATCGCCTCAAACCCGGCGGCCAAGAGATTCATTTGCGGCGCTAGGCAACCGCTTTTAAAGAACTCCTATATGAGATCTCTTGACTTCAACAATGTCACCAGATCGGTCACTCTACCTTTTCTTCTTAGTTACTGCATACTCTACTCACAGCTAGAATTCTCCAATTATGGCCCAGGAACGCAAATCAATGAAAGTTATCATTGTTGGCGCTGGCATTGCAGGTTTATCGACGTATTTGTTCCTGCAGAAATACTGTGCTCCACTAGTAGACCTCAAAGTCACAATTTATGAGTCCTACAAACCAGGAAGCAAGCGCTCTCTCGCTGAAGCAACATTCCAAGAACTCTCCTCGTCCAGCCAAATTGTCGGCGGTGGACTGGGCCTCTCACCCAATGGCATGCGAATCCTTCGTGAGATTGACGAAAATTTATACGATCGGGTCAAAAAAGCTGGGTTTATCACGGAGAAGTTCGTTTTTAAGAGCGCAAGAGGATGGAGGCTCAATGCCAGTCCTGCAAGTGATATGCGCGGCAAGAATGGTAATCCTCCAGGAGAGGAGGTAAGCTGTCTAGCACGAAATCGTCGAATAGATTAACAAACTTGAACTAAAACTGACAAAACTTGCAGGAGTTCTGTCTCAGTGTCTCAAGACAAGGTGTGCGAGATGCGATATTGGAAGCAGTTGGTACGCAGAATATCGTCTACAAAAAGGTCACGAAAGCAAAGAGAGCCGTCCCTTCAGAACATAGGAAAGCTACTATAGTATTTGATGATGGATCTGAGGACGAAGCCGACGTTGTAATTGGTGCAGACGGCGTGCGAAGTGAGGTTCTTCGCGGCATCTTCGAAGACGAGGAGATAGTGAAGGCTCAATATGAGTACGTGCCTAATAGTTCCCATTCCCATCGATTGCTCGCTAATTGTCCATAGAGGCCTTATTGGCGTCGGAGGTTTCATTGATAGCCCAATACCAGAAGAGATCAAGAACGAAAAGTCCATGGTCTTTGTCTTCGGCGCAAAGGGTTTCTTCGGATATGGAGCAACCTCGACTAACACTCTCATGTGGTGGTCGACCTGTCAAGCAGAAAACATACCAGAGCAAAGAATTATCACACCAGAGGAGATGAAGGCTCAACTCAAAGCTCGGCATGGCTCGTGGACTGATCCAATAATCAAGGATATCATTGAGAAAGCAGCAGTCACGCATATCTATCCGGTGTGGACCATCGGTGAGCTCCCGCGTTGGGGTATAGATGGTCTTGTGGCAATTGGCGACGCTGCACACGCCCTTCAACCAACAAGCGGACAAGGTTCCAGCCAAGCCCTTGAAGATGCGAAATGCTTCCCTTTGCTCTTGTCAAAGTTTCTGGAGATTAGTATCAAAGAACCTGGAAAGCTCAGCCTGGAAGATGCTGTATCCTTGAGTACAACGGGCTTCTATGAGATTCGTCAGCCCAGAGTCCAGAAGATTGTCAATCGGACCAAAGTTACGGCTGGGAGGAAGAGAGATCAAAGCTTTGTTGAGGAGATGACGCTTTGTTTCGCCTTGTGGATCATTGGCAAGGTGCCAGGTCTTGGTATGTCTTCGGAACCCTCAAACAGAAAAAATCGGCATGCTAATGCGTGAATTTAGGGAAAGCTCTCATTGGTGATGTGAACAAAGAACTCTATTACTGGGATATGGAATCTGAGATCAATAATGTGGTGAGAAAGTGGAGTGAGACTGGTAGTTGACAGAGATTATAGAGCTCTTAAGCTGTTCTCTCAACGTCGCGGCCTTCCCCCGCCGAGTTTGGCGGCACTCGTCGGCCCACTACTCCGACGCTTTGTCCGACCCTAGCCGCTGCGGTAATTGCGATAATTATGGACGGTACCAGTTACAGTCCGCTAGGCTGCAGTCCTTTTGGCGTAGCTGGTGGCCGGTTCAACACCGCCTTGAATGCTAAGGTTCTCCGTATTCTAATGAAGGTGGTACTCCGTAATGCGGCTTACTCTCGTCGGGCCTCCTCAACCCAAAGCACCACTATCCCTTCGCCCGCTGAGACATGTGTATTTTAGCGCCCGGTGCACAATCTATATAATGTCCACAGCGTTTCTAATTTAGGCTAAGGCTCTATGGCTCTATGGTAATCTGCCCAGCAATTGCCCTCTTTACATAGTGGGACATCGCATATACTACAAATAAATATGGTTTGTGTAGGGCGCTTCTGATTAATTGAGATCCCATCACCAAATTTTCGCTTTTTCGTCATACTTGAGCAAATTATCTGACAATTCAGACAACGTGCCCGTTTTTTTTTTTTAGAAGAAATTAAGCGATATTCGACCTGTAGATCGACCTGTGGATCTTGTGGATGTAGTTGATAGAATTGATCAACTTTCCGTTGAGTAAGGACCTGCTTAGAGTAGGCAAATAGACTTGTCCATAATGCTGCTCGGAAATCTTTATGCGCCTGTGCAAGCTTTTTTTTCTTTGTAGGCCTCTGTGGCATCGCAATCCGTTGTTATTGATACTGATACGACCTCAATTGAGTTCGATCGGAGTTTTCTAGATACCCATATGGCGTATGGCCTGTGCTATGAGGAACTACAACTCTCTGACCTGTGCACCGGGCGCTAAAATGCACATGTCTCAGCGGGCGAAGGGATAAAGCTCTTTTCGCCTCTCAAACTCATAGAACCCTTTGACCTGGATTTCCTAGTCATTTCCCTTGCTCTGCAGTTATTGCCAGCCCTCTTTGTGGCTCGTTTTGCAGCTTCGCAATGTCCGTTGGATCCTCTGATCTGATTTGTCAGCTTTCCACTGTGCCGCAATCGAGGGCCTTGAATCCTGCACTTAACCACTGGAACCAATCTTGTGTTTCTCCCTCCTCAATTACCCCTGCGTATGATACTGGGTGGTAGGGCAGGCTGGGCCCAGCCAAACTCTTAAGACCGTTTGTTCCTCGTTGTCGCTCTCTCCAACTATAAACATCATCGATGGAGCTTAAAGACCTAAGGCATTTCATTGCATACGACTTGAAAGCTACCTCTCGCCAACTTTGGGATGATTTATATTCGGCCAAAGCAGCGCGTGGACTTGGCTGGTGGTCGTTCTTTTTCGTCTGGTGCGGAGGTCTGCTCGCCACAATTGCCGTTATTGCTTTGGTCGGCGCAATCCCCGAATCTGATTCACCGTGTATGCCAGATGGATCTTTCAACCTTCGGCCAGATCTGTACAGTCCTTGGTCGGTCTCTGCCATTCTGCAGATTGGTTATGGATCCGGGAGTTTTTCATTTCCCGTTGCCAAACTCATCGACGTTATTTGGGATTTCGTAAGCTCTTTGACTCAATATTTTGCCCGCCGAAGAATGAGGTAACAGATTACAGACAGTAGGGCGTGGAGTGCAACTCATCTTAGGCCTGATTTCATGCTTCGTTTTCGCACGATACATTACTGCGGTCACGTCTGTGTCCCCGGTAACCTACGCAACTTATAGAACGGCATTTTTTCGGACTGGTCCTGATGCAGCCTCAATATTTACTCTTCTACGAGAGTTTATATGGTACCATGCCCTAGACTCAAAGGCTGCAATGGTGTGGATAATACTCAGCGCGAGCTTCGTCGCAATATTTCCAACGTGGATCAGCGCGTCGAGCGGTTACACTGGGAACGTAGGTGCTTATGTTTCAGACGTAAACGGCAACCTCGTGTCATTTTCCCAGTTTGGTTATATTGAATATGTAGTACGCGACGGTGACCGGATCGGTCTGATTGAAGACTACTATGTCGCCGGAAGCTTTGATCTAAGTTTCGTAAACGGTAAGGCACATTCTATTCAGCTCTATACCGGATGGGAGCTAATATGAGAAAGATCTGGGGAACAGTTGCGACGACTTATATGCAGTTGATGCCTGTGACGACATCTCTGAAGCGAGCTGTTATTTGCGTTGCCTTATCTCAGATTGTAAGTTGGCTGTCTGTGTGAGATTATCCACATTATAACGTCTCCAGATGCCAGCGTCTATGGATTCTACGGCACAAACAATGCCAATAGCAGATTCCAAAACTACACACTTTCTGCACCGTCCTTGAATATATCAGCATATTATATTGCCTCGACCCAAATTTATGGACGTACCTGGGTCGATCCTAGCACAGGAAAGCTGCCCTTTGCCAATTACTCGCAAGCAACCTTCTTGTACAACAATCTGACTTATCCTCTTGATTATATGTCACGAAAAGGTACCTGCCAGCCTCTAGGCACTTACGCATGGGGCTTCTCTCTAGTGCCTCTCGTCACTCTCCTCCTCGGGCTGTTTCTGTGGTCCATCGGAACGTACATATTCTGGCTAAGGTCGCATCTTACTCTGCGAGCACGCGAGATCCACGAAGTTCCAGGTCAATACAAAGCCATCATCGAGTTAGCATACGCGCTGCAAAGAGAGTTCGCAGAGACCCGTAAGGATCCAATTTCCCTTAGTGAGAGCGAAATCACCCGAAAGATACGTGGAGACTTAAAAGGAGGCCGTATCATGTACGATCAACCCATGATTCAGCAGTCCAAATACCGTCTCCGTACTATTTTTACCAGATGGCTCAAGAGAGAAAAATGGTGGCTACTTCCTCTCGTCATTCTGTTGTCGTTGACTTCTAGTGTGCCCATCACCACCGCCAGCACATCCGGTTTCTTTATCCTCAGTATAACATCAGCGGCATCCTTTAGCATTTTGGTAGCGATGTTCATGGGGATGAGTACCGGGTCTGGTAGGGTGCTCTTTGTTTTAGGTTTTATGGCACTCGTACTTATTGTATTTCTAGGGATAGTTCATGGTTAGTAGCTAAAGTTTCAATATGTAACGTAGCTTTATATAGCACTAAACTTTTGATGTGATTCAACTAACCTATCTTGCTTGGTAATAATGCAAACAATATAATAATTGCTGTCGATGACTGTGACTGCGTACAGAGTCCCACAGCTCAATAATTCATCGATTGCTTGTTTCCAACAACAGCCATGCACTCAAATTCGCAACAATACTTGTCTTCGCTCATGCCAAAGACCCGTAGATAGCAACTCGCCGGCCGGTGACCCTCGAGCCAAGCTCCAACCTTCGTCGCAATTAAAGTGAGCGCCGCACTTTCTCCTTCCTTCCCATCAAGCTCGTCAATTGCCGGTTGAGCGATATAGTACATTAAACGTGTAAGATCAGTTTTTGCAGCACCGGCGTGGTCCAAGATGGCTGTTAGGCGGGTAAGACATACGTCCAGTTGGGCTGCGAGGCCGATGGGGACTTCATTGGTTTCTGGATCGTCGGCGACTTGACCGGCTACGGTGACGAGCTTTGCGGTAGCAGAGATGGGTATAGATGTGTAGGACGAGTATAGTGGGTTTGGGTGTTTGAATAGCGGTGGGTCGAAGGCGCCGACGGCCATGGTCTGTCGTATATGTGTGGGTCGTAGATCGGACGAACTCCCAAAGGGACACAAAGAGGGCTGTGATATCCAAGCACGAGCAACGACTACGAGGGATATTTAGATGCAAGTGATAACTAGTTTGACTAAATATAAAATAACGTATTTCACCAGTTGATAACCCACATTTGGACTATATGGGGGTGAAATACGTCACTCAAAATGGGGCCAGAAGTGATAAGAAAAGAGAACAACTCCTCATGCTGAACTTCGTAAGCCGTAAGATTCTTGTCGAATTACTCCGCGGCGATGGTGAATTTGTACACCGGGGTACGAATTCGCGTTTATACTCAATTCTCGCAATCCGAAATGCTACTAAAACAAACTAATAGTAACTGGTTACTAGAAAGAAAATCTTGTTGATGAACAGGGAAAGTGGACTCCATCCAAAGCAAAACTCTCCTGTAAAACTACATCGCGTACCACTTCGCTTTCCTTTCGGTACTTCTTTATCCTTTCAAATTTTCTCATCGACTGTCTTCAACGCCTCAAATGAACTGGTCGGCACTAAACGTCCCGCATATTCTTCTTCACTCTTAGCTTGAAGCTAGCTTCCTTGTATCGACCACAAAAGGCAATCCCAGGGTGGAAAAAGGTTAGTAGCAATACACAAATCGAAACCATGGCGCCTTCGAGAACCATATAGTCAATCTCGTCGAACCAAATGTGTCCTTTAAACCCCTGGCTGAGCTCTGCAACTCGGAAAGCACATCGTGTCAACATAAAGATCGACGCAAAGGTGAGTGCTTAACACTGATGTCAGCTTCATGTAACGTTCCTCGGGCCACTGACGTATCATGTTTCACTCACCGTAGAGGAAGAATTTAAACCTCCTGGACATTCTAACGCTTCCAAATCGCTCGTCCAATTGATCCTTATGCTTGCTGCAAGTCCACCCGAATACACCACAAAAAGCCATGAAGACGATAAGGCTGACAACTTGAAGGATGAGTCCAGCTTGCATGACATGAAGTCCCTTTTGCTCGAAGCTGAAATCGTTTGCCATAGTAACCATAACACCTCCGCCAGCTTGGAGGAGTAATGAGAGAAAGTCGCTGTCGAAGGGTCAGCCTTGACTTATTGTCTGGACCAGAATGACACGTACGACGAAATGAAAAACACTGTGTATGTCCGCGGACGGAAGTATGAATGGAGTTCGCCAAATATAACGACAAGACGCGAGAGGGTTAAGTAGATGGCCGCGGTAAAGAAGATGGAAGCGATCGTCACGGGAATGAGATACCTGCAGTCGCAATTAGCTGACCGTGCCTCTTCTGGCTTGGCAATGGGCAGTGCAAACGTGAAGAAAGGTCCCTGTGGAAAGGGATTGTAATGCATCTCGATCCTCCCTATGTAGCCTAAAACTTCCAAGAAGCATCCGAGTAGCATGGCAATCATATATGACCATGTTCTGAACCAGATACCCAGGACAGCGTTGACTACGAAACACAGACTAAAAATGCTGAGGTACAGAACGTTACCGGCGAGGTTAGGATCATATGGTAATTGTGCTGCAATTATTGGGCAGAGCTCAAGAGTACAATCGACGTAGGGAACCGTGAGAATCGGTGCAACCGACGATGTAGTTGTAGACATTGTGCTTGAGAAATTTGAGCAATTGAAGGAGTTCCGCAAAAAGGGAGTCAATAGTATCAAACAAGAGCAAGTTATTAGATGGAGAGTGTGAGAAGTTGGAATGACGAAGAATGAGTGTCCTGACAGCCTCCCGAATGGAAATGTTTTAACCGTTTAGCTGCCTAGATGTACCGCGTAGTCGATTGAAAGGCGTTGCAAATTGACAAATTTTGTTTACCATTGTTTAGGAAGTGTATACGAAATCGACGGCCCAATATCATCTAGAATACGAACTTTGAAGAGGTGGAGAATGCTCCCTCCATTGGCGAAAGTGGATTGGTGACAGGGGCCGTATTCATTGCCGAATTCGGTAAGCGATCTTGGTTATTTGCGAGGCCAATCGCGACGGGGCCCCAATATGACAGGTATTCGTATATTTTGATCAATAGGGGTGATGCAAATGAATTCAAAAGAAATATTAACGGTTTCAAGACTAAAAGAAGGAGAACTTTGCTCAGTTTCGGATCGTCCGTAACTCATTCTGTGTACCAACTATGCCTACCAACTCCTTGTTACACACCACATAATGTGTTTGATATCGTCCTCATACATGGTTTAGAGCATCATTGATCATATCACCTCCGAATGTCGCTCCAGCACCCCAAAGCATGGCGTTACCGAACTTGCTGGCCATGTTCTTTGCCCACTCATGATGCTGGATATACCAGTTAGCTGTCGATCTCGCCTACGTTAAGAATCTTCCTATTGATTGGAGTAAAAAGTACATTTGGATTTTGTGGATGAGCAGGAGAATCTGGATTCTGCGCTTGCTGGGCAATCTGGTTGAACACCGGCGCCGGAGGTCCCCACTGCTGACCTCCATATCGCGGGTCAACATACTGGCTTTGCTGACCGTTTTGCTGCAATATCACTGTCAGTAGGCCTATTTCGCTGAGAAATAGTAACAATAAGCGTGCTCACAGGAAGTTGGGCAAGGATGGAGTCCAGCTGCTGGGGGGAAAGAACCCCGGAGTCTCGAAGGAACTCGAGCTCAGTTCGGACTGTAGAGATAGAGCGGTTGAGCTGGGCGGTATCAGGCATTTTGGAAGACACTTTCCGAAGAAAAGTAAGTTACTGGTTGGTTAAGCTTTGAAATTAGTTGTGCGAATGAAGACGACTTGCGGCTTTCCGTAGGTAAGGCAGGGAATGGACCCGCAAGCGATCGAGATATGCTAAACTGTAGATCTAGATTTCTGACGTCACGCGAAAGGTGCAGCAGCATCGTTGCTTTTTCTCTGTCGTCAAATATTCAGTTCTTGTTCGCATTCATCGGAGATACAGATATAAAGACTATTAGAGCAAGCATTTTAATTCAATTGTTGTGATCTTGTATCAAATTACTCTGCCGTCGAAGATTTCTCACGAGCGAGCACTAGGTTCTCAGTTTCAATCAGATATTATGAACAGATTCAGGCTCTGCAACTCATCCTAGAAGTTGTTCCGGTTTGATCATTCCTCTTTTCAACATCTCTGCCATTGCGGCCCCACTATCAGCATAAATCGAAGAGCTCTTCAATAGAAGGCCGCCATGTTTCGCGCTCGAATCTTTGACATACTCAAATTTGAACATGGCATCTGATCCCAGGTCCCATTTGTTGCCTTCCGGATCGGTATGCTGCTTCTCTCCTCCCGGTACAGGCAGATCTGCATAAAGTGTCGCGATGCCGGTCATGCCCCTAGCTGAGGTCAGTCATACGTAGTTGAATCACAGAATGTTCTCCGAAGGCACTCACCACCCATCCTTGGTCTCCCAAACGATAAGCCATTTTGGGTAATGAAGCGTTTTAACAAACGGTGCGTACATCTCCTTCAAACCTTCGAAGGAGGCTTCACCCTTGGGGTACTCTGTTCCATTGTAATGTCGCAATGTAAAATCCGCAGTATGCCACTCCGTGAGAGGTGACGCGAAAACCTTGCGTGCATCAAAGTCGCGGGTATAATCTTCCATCCATACCATGGTCGGGTGGACGCGAATTTGATCCCAACCTTTTGTTTCGGTCATAAAAACGGAGGTTGTTGGGAAAGACATGTTGGATTGGGCTACTCTGGAATGACGGCAAATCGAGACTGAAGGTGATGCGAGTATATAACTAGATATCTTAGGTCTAAGAGCAGGAAAGGAAAGAGAGCGAGAAAAGTAAGGTTCTTTAATAGAGAAGCTTTTACCTCATCCATGGTCCATGGATGTTGCTGATGGCCAACTATTTCGCGCTACGACTTCAGCTCTTCACGCCATCGAATTCATCGATACGCCCGCCAAGTTTTTAGCAGCGAAAGCTGCCAATACGGATACTCTACTTTCCGTGTTCATGTTACGGCTACGACTCAGCCGGGAGCCACTGGCTGGGCAGCCCGCATTCGATCTCGATGTTCGGCTCGGTATCGACCAGTAACGTGTGAGTAAGTCATCATCACCTCAGAATCCAGTCCTTTGAGATGATGTTTATTGCCGACAAAAGGTAAGATTGCTTAAAGATCAGTATCATCTCGGAACCATTGAAAATAAGTAATCTCCGTACAATCATTGACAGTTGTAAGTTGCTCTAGGTGTAACTATCTTTACGGGAACATCCGTTCTCGTTTGGGTTGAAGAGAATTCACTGCGCATCCCCGCATGAGGATCTTAGCCCTGTCAGCATCGGCACTTAATCCCGCCGTCTGGATGAACGTATTACCAAAAGAGCTGCGGCTGAGATTGCTTATGATCAAGGAAATACTAAACCTTAGCTTGATCCACGCTTTTCGAGGTACTGGTAACTAATATGGACGGCGTTTTATGATTATCAGCCGTAGAGCTGAAAGTAAGTGAACGAAGCGGTTCGCTTCGAGCTTTACGACTTGTATATTGGATCTAATACTACAACTTTCCACGGCTGAGAAACTTGACCGGGATATCTACGTGCCGGGCTCGGAGGAACTCAGCGCAATTCTTTCCCAAGCAATCGTATGAACTCGTGCAGCTCACGCCTCGATCAAGGTGGTCATGGAGCAAGAAGTGAATGGCTCGAGCATTCGGTAGTTCAAATCGATCCTGCACATCGTTGCATGAGCATCTCGTATTAAAAGAGGTCAATTCTGACTTACGATGGGCTTTCCCTTGTATTCGTCAGCAAGAAGTTGCTTGATTGTATCAATGCTCAGTAAGCTTCTTAGCCATTCCCATTCGTCATTATGCCTGACCCAGAACCCGACATTGCAATTGCTTCCCTTATCTCCACTTCGAGCATGAACTATCCATCCCAACGGTCCCTTTTGGGTCCGTCCGAAAGAAGTCAGCCTCGCAGGGTTTATTGCAATTGGTTGACTAGGTTGCTGCTTCGACCAGATCTTCGAGTTAGGTGGAGGTGGAATCTCAATGATCTCGCCATTCCACATGTTGACTGTGTGGTTGATATCTGATTGCGGGAGAAGCGTGACGTAGTACTCGAAAATCGGCTTTGGAAATCCTTGCCTGATATCAAGGTGAGGTGTTGCACCAGGATAAGCTTCCATGATGACATCGAAACAAGGCCGGAAGAAACGTGATGGTGCTAAGTCTTCCATGTTGGGAGCCTGCGCAAAGACACGGAAGTCTACTGTTGCAGCATTCTGGTTAGTTGGGTTCTCTGGCGAGGAGCCGTTGATGGTGAACTCGAGTTTTGTGAAGCGATGAATATACGGCTTTAGCTCGTGACGAATCTGAGTTTCGATCATCTTCGCTTTGGCTTCAATGTCAAGTCCAACCAGAAACCAGTGTACTTCAGCCTGGAAACCTCCCTTTGCGGTGATGCCAATCTTTGTTGTCGCCGGCGGTACTGCTCCTCTTACACCTCTCAATGCCACTCGATCCGTAGAGAGTTGCTGGAACCACAATCCATCGAGAACCGCGGTGACGTCTGAATTGAAATACCATGGCCCTTGAATCTCGTAGAGTAGTTGACTGGTACATGTATCGGGACTGACCTCACCACCGCTGCCTCTTTGTTTTGTGATGATGACCTCTCCATTCTTTGCAATTTCGGCAATAGGATATCCAATGTCGTTCCATCCCTTGGCTTGCAGTCTCTTGAAGCCAGTGAAATTGCCACCGGTGACATAAGTAGAGCACTCAACCAGATGGCCCGCAACGAATGCATTCGCCAGGCAGTCCAGATCACTTCTCTGCCATCCATGCCACCAGTAAGCCGCTCCAATCACAGGAGACGCATCGCTCACTCTCCCACAAACGACGATGCTCGCACCCTTCTCAAAAGCCTTCGCGATGCCCAACCCACCCAAGTAAGCCTGCGCATAGAGCGGTTCAAACTTCCAATCAGCGAGGCGCTCCCCGGTGCAAATATTCTCGAAGAGCTCGCCACGCTCAGCCATGGCCTTCACGACGACCGCGAGCGGCACCTCGTCGCCGCCGACCCACGCCACTTTCAGGTCGGCGGCCAGCCCGGCCTCGGCCACCAGGGCTTCCACGACGCGCGCCAGCTTGCGCGTGTCGCTGGCGCCAGCGTTGACTGCCACGCGGATGCCGTGCCGTGCCAGGTACGGCAGCGCCGGCCGCAGCGCCTCCAGGAACGTCGGCTCGAAGAAGTAGTCGTCGGCGGTGGCGGCGGACGACTGTGCCGGAGACGAGGATGCTGCTGCCGCTGCCGCTGCCGCTTTGCTGGCGCCCTGCCGCGTCATGTTCGCTTCTGACATCCAGTCGCCCGTTATCACGTCGACGGGTTCAGTCGGGTGCGAGCGCGCGAGCGTGAGCAGCGCGTGGCGACGGTCTGACGCGGAACCCGAGCAGCCGGCTATGCGGATTGGCCGCGATTGAGGCTGAGTTGGGGGAACCATGGTCGAGAGAGCGAGGTCGTCTATAGTATCACGGCCGCGATAAAAGAGATGGGAGTTTCGTTGCTAGTCTCACAACGTTCAAGGCGGTTGGAGAGAATTGTTAAAGAAGCCGAACCGGCAGGGTGCAAGTGCTTCTAAGCTCAGTGATGGTATCATGTCGGAGGTCTTTCGAGCAGCAATGGCTGTTTTTGTGGGCTAAGTTGTCTTTCCGAGGTGTGGATTAGCGTTCGAGGTTGGAGTGCGGAGTTCGGTTCACTACAACCGGGAACAAAGCCAATTGCTGCACAACGGCTTCGAATTCGACATTGGGACGCAGAGACACTCGAATGCCATGGACAAATCTATGGCAAAAATCAATACCATATTCACTAAACTATAGCGTATAGATAGAAGCACCAATTCGCGATAGACGACTTGTATATTTGGGGTGGCACTCACCACTCTAATACGACTAGGCTATCATACAAGTCCAGGAGCCAACCCGCCCAGCAATCTTCAAGGTTATGCAATGTTGATATATAACTCTCCGTACATTATGCAATGCGTTGGCTAGCAGAGTCAAATTACTCCCATAATACCAACCACGTTTGCATTTTCTCATGAATCCACGTATTCATTTCACCATCTCGACCAACAATTCCAGCCAGGTCTCGTAAACTAAAGCTCCAGACGGCATAATAGCCAGTTTATCACCATGCAATCTCCCGAAGTCATCAATCATTCTCCATCAACAGTCTCAAGAAGATCCCGGAGGTGCTGAACTACTCGATGGCGCATCTGAGCTGGCTGCCACAACGCTAGGCGCCGGCTGAGGGAGCTTCAGTGCAGCTTCTAACGGGAAAGATGGTGAAAGAAGTTGAGATATCGCCGGACCTACTCGAGCCTGTGAGGTTTGTATTTCCTGCATCGCTGGAGGTGGAATGGGTGGTTCTTGTTTGGTTGGTGATATGACCGACGGCTCTGGTCTCGGTGAAAGGTGAAGTGGCGGCTCAGTCCTCGACGGAGTTTGAATTATCAAATCTTGTTTCTGTGAGAGCTGTAGTATCTGCTCATGCTTCACCGGAGGCTGAATTGGCTGTTCCTGTTTGGGCGGGACTTGCACTGGAAGGTCTTGTTTTGGTGAGAATTGGATTGGCGGAGATTGCTGTGAAGGGCCTGATTGGAGTTGTCCTTGCGGAGCTGGCGAAATAGCTTCCACCAGTCTTTCGGTCAAGGAATGGATAGGATTCTGATTCTTAACAGGTGGGCTCAAGATCGGAGGGGCTGTTGAGGGACTGAGAGTCGGCGCCGTGTGCAGAGGTTGATAGCCGATATGTCCATTGAGAGAAGGAGATGACGATGGCGGTGCAGAAGACGACTGTGGTTTATGTGGTGAGTACGCTGGAGCAGGGTTATTTGACGGTCTGTAGAAGTGCTGCTGCTGCTGCTGTTGTTGTTGTTGTTGATGGGTAGGTGGTGAGGGTTGGTGCTGCGGCGCAGGAGACTGGTTAGACGAGTACGGTTGTTGGTAGGGTGATCGTTGTGCCGGCCATGATCCGAACGAATGAGGCTGATATGCGTCGTTTTTATACGGCGAGAGTGGTTGCTGATTCGAGGTGTAGGGTAACTGTTGAAGCTGAGAAGCAGCAGACGTCGTGGAAGGATGGCCATTCGGAAGGTGTGAGCCATTGGCATATCCAGAAGATGAAGGACGAGGTGGTGAAGGGCTGTGAGGTGCAGGATAGGTGTGATGCATTGACGGAAGGAGCTGAGGTGAAGCTCCAAGAGGTGGCCTTGGAGGAGGCCCAGGATAGACCAATGGTGAGATTGGCTTTGTTGGAGACACCGACGGACCAGTCCCAATACCGTTTACAGTACTTGAACCAGCCGAAGGTGGACGATAACCCGGTGGCACATAGTGATGTACGCTGGACATGTTGACACCATTCGGAATTTTGATACCTTTGGGTGCTTTGGGCCGCTTGGGAGCGTTGGGATCTTTTGGAACCTTTGGAATTTTCGGAACTTTTGGAACTTTTGGAACCTTCGGAGCTCTTGGGGCTTTCGGAGCTTTTGTTTTCGGCGAAGTTCCGTCTCCGGCAGCAACTATTGGCCTGTGTTGCTGCTTAACAGATGGTGGTGATGCAGAGAAGTTCAGCTTGAGTGGCGGGATTGGATTTTCCATTTTATGTTTGCAGTCGCGGCATATAAAATGGAAGTCGTCTCGCTCTGCTTGCTCCTTGGTGATGCCGTGGCAAGCGCTGTGTTGCCAGACGTTGCACTTCTCGCAAGCAATGCTGTGGGAACCGTCGTCAAGATTCTGACCATGCATGCCACAAACCGCGCAATCGAAGAACCAGTCGTCCTCCTGTTGCTGAAGTTGATCGAGTTCCTTCTGCCGCTTTTCCATGTCGGCTTTGAGCTTGCGCTCGGAGATGCGAGCACGCTCTGCATCGGCTATCTTGCCTTGCTCTTCTAGTCTTGCCAGCTGCTCTTTCTCTCTTTCAAGCTGTTCTTCGTGTAAGATGCGCTTAACCTCGCGTTCGCGGATGCGCTGTTCGCGGGTCATCATGCGAGATTGTCGCTCTTCATCTAGCTTGTCCTGTCTCTCCTGCTCCTTGTGCGCCATTTCCAAGTCAGCGAGGCGCTTTCGTTCATGTGCCTCGGCCTCCTCAACCGCCTTTTGCTTCTCCATCTTGTCCGCGATACGGCTCGACCTTTTGGCTGTGGCAAGCTTCTGCAAATTTTCGAGTTCCCTGGCGCGACGAGCAGCTTCGCGCGCTCGCTCTTCGGCCCGTTGTTCAATGATTGGAATGACTTGTGCCTCCAGTCGCTTGCGTAGCTCTTTCTCATTTGGATCTCTACTCCTTCGGATACTTTCAATAAATGCCTGATACTCCTCGAGAGTTATGGCAATGAGGTTCCAGGTGAAGCCTCCAAATTTGCTATATTCGTCAGTTATCTTCTCCTCTTCCACGCCATTAGTGGCTTCAGGTTCTTGTTCTTGGTCCGTCTCTTCAGGACTGGTATCCGGTATTGCCCTGGAAATACGTCGACGCTTCGTTGAGCGAGTATTTCTCTTCGGCTTCGGCTTCGGATTGGCCTTTGGTTTGGGTGCAGGAGGTATTGGTGGAGCAGTACGACGATATAGGCGATCATCATCAAGGACGTAGTATTCGCGATCATCTTCGTCCCAACCAAGAGGCTCCATGCGCTGTGAAATGTTAGCGTTAACAATTGCACAAGTTAATGGAGTATAGGTCTCACCCATTCCGTTTCATCCGTTTCCGCCATTTTCTCTCTGATTGGATTTGGGTTGTTGAGCGTCCATATTGAGAGCTGGTGGAGTACTCTGATCTTCGTAATGATATCAAAGTCTGCGAACTTGTTGGGCTCTTCCTCATCACCGAAAGGATTGCGCTGCGGCGCTTTGGCTTGATATTGCCGTCGAGCGTATTCATCGAAGATCTCGAGTCTGTAGACACCAGGTTAGCTAATTTATCAATATTGTATACAAGACGTCCGTACGTCAAACCCTTATGACTGCTCACGAACTTGAGAAGCGCCAGACCTATCCTGGAGAGTTTTTCTGAGGGACTAGGCTTCAGACACTCCTGTTCAAACTCCTACGTTCATCTGTCAGTACCCGATTTCATAAATGCACTCTAAATATTCTCTCATCGTAATGTTAGAGCAACAGATGGGAGAGACTCACTTCAACTTCAATATCCTCCATGCGGACGGTCTTTCCGAAGAAAAAGATATACTGCATCAAACTTGCAAACTCCCACATGTTCCTAATCAGCGACAACATGCTCGGCTCCTCTGTCGCAGGCGCGACGACCGAGCTCTCGCTCTCCATCTCCTCCCTTCCTCGCTTCCGCGACACCATGGTGGAAGAGCCGCAACGGGCGACAAGAACGACGCGTTTCCGTGAGTCGACTGAGCGACAGTGGCCTGAAGACTGCTAGTCAGGAGGTGTGAGATGGAGATGGGCGTGGAATCGCCTAGGTGGATTGTCGGGACGAGATGCAAGAGAGAATGGACGCGTCTTGGGCTAACTTTTTGGTGCGGGTGGCCAGGGCTGCGATGATTTGAGAGTGACAAGAGCAAAAGCGGCCAACGGATTCCGCTTTAGCCTGGAGATATCGTTGTTAGCCTGAGGCAGTAAGGCACCGACGACTATCGAATTCCACTACTGGTGTGAATGGAATCACAAATGGATACCCTTCTAGCTGATGTTTTGTCGCATCGTGTGCAAGAAGGTCATTGCTGAATATTTATATACTTGATTGTACAGAGAAGAATTATGTGAGATGCTTGGAAATCTATACAGCTCAGCTGCGTTGTTACCATCTCAGACGTCCATCGACTTTTCATCTCAGAAAATAAATCCATCTTGCCATCCTGCGCCATACAATGGGGTATCATATTTTGCGCCGTTCCGGCATGAGCCAGAGCCAGTTATCATCTCAATGTGCTTTTGTTGCCTTCACAAAAAGCATTCATTGCACAAGCCGTCGTCTTATTTGTTCGTCAAGTGAAACATCCCCTACCGCAATCGAGCGGCCAGTTTCCGCCGTCGAACAGAGTTGATCTGTTGTGCCGGGTCGATGTACTCGTCCACATCCTCTTCAAATCTCCCGTCTCCCAATGTGATAACTTTTATAGTGTTACCAAATGCAAGTGCGACGCTTCGCTTACCGAGTCGTCTGATCGGTCCTGGGTTCACAACAAACAGCTCATTGTCGTTGCCACCTGACTCCTGTAGCGGGACGCTGTTGAACTCTCCATTCGACAGTAGCGACCAAACTTCCCATGATTCAACCGCACCATCTCCTTCCAGAGCAGACGCAGTGGTACCGGATTCTTGTGTTGTCCTCGACCGCTGTCGTAAGAATGAACTCTTGCGTCGTCGGGCTTGAGAGCTGCTCTTCTCCGCCGAAATTTCATGAGCTGAAGTCGTGTGACTTGTCTGATGAGATAAAGTGTTGTGTGGCCTGCGAATACCAATGACGGCTTGTGAACCCGTTGCTTCCCAAACCCCGGCAGCTTCAACGTAGTGTACTGCTTCTGCTGCATCTAGAATTCCTTTGCAAGTGTCTGACTTCCCAGGTACAGCGCGGCTCAGGCAGATGAGTGAATTGAAATCATCGCCATTAGAAAAGGTGCGCATTATGCAAGTATTTTCACGGCCGTGCGTATAAACGAATGATATGCTGTGCACTGCTGCTCCTCTGCAATTGGGACACTCGCGTCGTGGTGAGTGCATAACGCGAAGTGAAGAGCCTTTGATGGCGGTAGAAGGAAGAAGTCGGATAAAAGATTGTGTAGGGATGTCGAAAAGGTCAAGTCTGTAAGGTCTGGCAACCACAGCAATGCACAGAGCCTGAGCCACAACGATTGATTTGACCTTCGAGGTCCTGGTGCCCGTATTGTAATCTCCTTCAATCAGTCCGCTGGATGCGCTGTTGGATAGAGTCCAGTTATCGCGTAAACGCGTAGCAACACAGATGTTGCCGTCCTTGCCAGCGACTATAAGTTTGGTATTATGGCTCGAGCGAAAGAGCGAAGCTGCAGCTAGCCTACTTGTGCCGATGTTGAAAGTAGCTCCCTGCAAACCCAGTTGGGCGTCATATTCCTTGGCTTGGCCATCTGGTAAGATGACCAGCAGAATTAACAATTCGCCTTCCAGTACGTCAACAGTTACGAAGGTGAATAATAAAGGATCCATGCCATCAAAGTCTATGCGCATGAAATGGCTGAAGCGTCGCTCGGGAAGGTTCCAGAAGGCAATGCCACCTTCTTCGGTCGCCAGAGCCGCCCAGTAGCCAAATTCATCAATTGCCATATGCGTGATAGGCCAAAGAGGAGGCGTTAGTTGAGCAGTCTTGACGGCGCTTATCGAGTAACTATCGGCCGTTGGGTCAAAGAGGTTAACTGCAGTGAGACGATCCAGTCCAACGGTAATAAAGTGGCCTTTCAGACCTGCTTCTAGCCTAACGATGTCTAGTCGATGAACCTGTGGAAGCGTTTTGATCGACAGCGGTGCTTGTGCCTTCGTAATCTCCACTTCTTCTTCGGGGAGCTCATTCCACAGGAGATACTGCATTAACAATGTTACCAGGGCCACGGTAGATATGATGACGAGTACAAGTGGATATAGATGTTGGTCTAGAAGTCGTATCAGGTCAGACAAGATAGACATGCTCTCCAGCGGTACGCCAATGCGATCCGATCCGACGAGAACGACATTGAGTGGATCATACACCCTAGCTATGATCGTGTGGGCGTCAGCTTTGATGAATTTGATGACTTCCTGAGCGCTGTTGTAGTCTTGAATACGCAGCCAGGCTTGAGGAGTTCGAGCTTGGTTGATCGGAGGCGGAGGCGAAAAATTTACCCCTTTCTGGGACGCCCGGTCTCTGTAGGATATGATAGACTTAAGTGAGTCAACTAAAGCCCACATGGTGCTCTCATTATCGAAGAAATGCATATTCAGTGCCAAGATGAAGCAGATGGACACGGCAGAACCTGCCAACCTACTGCTGACGGGAAGGCGACCTTGGAGAAAGGCGTCGAACCAGTAATGGCGTCCCGGCTTGAACGTTTGGCTACCTCTTCTCGTCAGATGTCTACGCTCAATCGAATCTCGTAGCTCCATTCTTCGCACGTCAACACTGAGAACAGCAAGGAAGAATGTCAGGTGGAAGAAGAAGTCGAAGATGATGGCCACTGCTGCGAACGTGCAGAAGGATGCAACGCTAGGTGAGACGACCTTGGCCAAGATCCAGAGAATAAACAAGTTCTGACCGGCGGATGCTAGGGAAAGGTGACCGACATCGCCTGCCGCGCTCGCAATTCGAATGACGGTCGAAGTTTGCGGAGGATATGCCAGTAGCGCATTGACAAGCCGGAACCTAGAGAAAGTCAGGATTACAACATGATACCATGGACACGGACGAGACCCACATGTTCTCCAAACCGATGACCAATATGACAAATGGGTATGCCTCGCGCGGCATCATCGCCAGGTCAATCTTAAGAGCACCGCAGATTGAGAAGCTCGCTAGCATGGACACACCGAGCTAGAAAGACCAGTTAGCAAATGATGTTGACATCCAAGCCGTTCACACTTGCCTCGACGAAAAGAGCGATGATGAGACCGAACTTGCTCTTGAACGCACGCAGCTTGCGAACGCTCACCAGGACGTAGACTACCATGAGAGCATAGGCGACGAAGAGAATAAAGTCATCTTGGAAGCTCATAGGCATAAATTGGAATTGGAAGAGCTCACTCCGGAGCGATTTAATATCTTGTGGATATATTGACCATCGAGCCGGCGCGTCTTTGGCCAACTCAGCAAACCGGGCATTCCAGTCCAGTGTGCTTAAAGGTTTGCCGCGGTCAAAGATGGTGATGACCAGCGCATCGGCTGCCATGAGCCTATTCTTCTCAAACAACTTACCAGCAAAGACCGAAGTTGGTCTCAGGGTGAAGCCGAATTGCGACTTACGATTGGACTGGTTGTTCACTGTCGCGAGCAAATTTTCGTCAAACACAATCTGATCGTACGAGCAGTTCCAGAAAAGTAACGGCGAATGAAAAGCCCACGAGAGATCTTGAAGACTTGGTGCTGTGCTGCCATGTAGTTCAACGTCATCCAAGTTCGGTTCGATGCAACCGGCCTTCTCACCCAGAATCAAGTCCTGGATACTCAAGGCCTCTTCCAAGACGGTGTGATTGATGGCATTCATATAGCTACCGTGAACCCATATCTGGTGTATCTCGACATCTGGTGGCACGGGAGGTAGGCGGCTACCGAAGCGCTTGGCGGAGGTCCAGACATGGTAAGGCAGCTTGGAAAAGCCTACGGTGGGGTTTCCGTAGAGGAAGAAGAAGGGATAGCAGACGAACACGGCGATCACCACGCAGCTTAGGATCCACGCGAGCCAGTGACGCGCGACAAAAGCGCCATGGCTGAAGAGAGCTCTATGGATGGGATGAGTTGGGGAGAGTCTAGGAGGGTCGGTTGTTCTGTAGGATGTCAGTTCAGTTAAATCTTGCGAACCGGTAGTTGGCATCATCACTCACCCTCGGAAGGGGTACAGCAAGTACCAGATCATCCGAGCATAGTCTGACAGGCTCCGAGCTGGATTAGCTTCCGAAATGAAGAAGACAACGAGTTGGGGACAACCAGAGGCTCGTCATTGGGATTGGCAGGCGGTGATTGTGGAGGTGGGTTGCGATGTAGAGGCAAAGTTGGGTGGAGAAGACTCCGGCAAAGCTTGAATTGAGTCTGAGCTATCTGCGGCCATTGGCCATCGAGCACGCCGGCTGGCCTCTTGCACGGCACGAAAGACGAAGCATTTTCCATCTGCGTCGTTGCGGGAAGCCACCACGGGCCGGATAGAGTCTCTATCGGCATCGGAAATCCGAAAGGGCAGCGTCAATGGAAATTTTTGCTATCGTCCCATTCTGAGGTGATGATGGGCCGTATTTAAAGTGAACCCCAGTGCATGCGTGCCTCCTTTAGCTCCCGTGTACTCGGGCTCTGGCATTTTTGCCAAGTAGCAAGTAGCTTAGTCAAAGTCGCTCGTCAAGCAAAAATCAGACCACTTTGATGTCATATCAGTCCACTTCTGCTTGTATTTCTACTCCGTTGATCGCACAATTCTCCTCCCGGGCCATCCTGTGCTCTACACGCTGCAGTCGGGTCGCGCTTTATCGCGCTTTTGGACGCTGGAGTCGTCGTCGTTGCTCCAAGCCAGGTCGTTTACCGTGGTTGCGCCGTAGCCCAAAACAGCAATATGGAAACAACAGTTGGCTCAAGCTTCTCATCCGCCAATGCACCATGCATCCTGGACCCGTATGTCGCCCGTGTGCGGCTGACGAACGATGCCGGCCACAAGCCTTGCGCAGGATCGTTCGTGCTGGATCAGATATGTCAATGTCACCACGTCGACATCGGCGTCGATCGCGATTCTTGTTGGTTCTTGGTCGTCTATCAAGCGTATTTTGGAGATGGCGATGAACTGGATGTGGTGAATCTCCCGGCCCAAGAATGTGAGACAAGCTCAAACACCATCCATGACTTCGTCATCGCTCTCTTCCGCATCTTCCCAATCATCTTCGTCTTCATTTGCATTGTCTCCCTCTGCCCGCTCTCCAAGAACGGCGTTGAGTGATTCGATCAACTCGTTCGCGTGCTCTTGTAGTCGCTCGTCCTCATACCCCACCAAGCCGTACAGCCGCAGACATTGCAAAAGCCATTTTCGTGACCTCTGCAAGATTAAGCTTGTCTCTGCCAATGACTCTTCACTTGCCTTGCCGTCCATCCGAGATTTTGATTTCTCGGCTTGCACGTATTGGCACCATCCGCCCAGATACCACGCCTCTACGCTCTGGTCATCTTCGCTCACTAGCCGCTCCAGAACCTCCATGGCCTCCTCTTCCATCTCAGCCTCCATAAGTAGTCGTGATAAGCTGATGCGCGTCGGAAACGCAGGAACATTCACGTCGTCTGGTTCAAGATCTCTCCACAGCGATAAGCTCTTCGCGAGGTGCTCTCTGGCTTCACTCCTCTTCAACTGACTGATCCTCACGCTTGCGAGCGTTTGCAGCACCTCTACGCTCTCCGGCGCAATTTGCAATGCCTCCGCCATCGCTCTGTCGCACTGACTCTCCGCCTCTCCATCATCCCAACTCAAATCCGTCATGTAAACCTCTGCGATACCACACAGCGCGTTGGCCAGCTTTCCTCTCTTCTCCTCAAGCACCTCATCCGTCTCCACGCTATCACCTTCGAGCAACTGCCGCCGTAGTACCTCAGCGCCCTTCCGAAACCACCTCACACTATCCTCGCCGCCTTCCTCGCTGAGTTGGGCAAGCCACAGAAACTTGTCCGCGCCGCCGCCCTGCTCTTCGGGCACCTCTCCTTCCGGATCGACTGCGATCGCCCGCTGGAAGCAACCTCTGGCCTTCTCCACGTCTCCCAGCTCGACGGTAATCTCACCGAGGAGGTTCAGGGCCGGTAGCGAGGCCACACTGTCGCCGTGATGTCTCTCCTGCAAAACGGTGAGCGCGCGTGCGGCGAAAGACAGCGCTTCGGTAAGATTGCCCATGTGCAAACATTGTTCGGCGGAGGCTAAGAGCGCCTTGGGTGACGGCGACGACTGAAGCTGTTTGCGTTTCTGCGCTTTGGAGATTTTGTGACGCTCCGGTGGCCGCGGGGCCATCGATGACGATATTAGAAGGGCAAATTTCGATTTTAAACCCTATATTGCGTCGTCTTCAGATTCTGCGCTCGTCTTTGTACCATGCGTGAGGGCCAGATTGAACGAGAAACGGTGGACTTGCGAGTAAGTAGTTAATATTTGGAGTGGCAGCGCGCATAAAAGAGTTTTGAAATATTTTGAAGCCTCACTGTTAGATAACCCTAACCCTAGCTGACTCTGACACCTCAGGCCACCATAACCCAAATCTTCAACCGACTCCGAAATCATATAATACGGTAACCCTTAGAAACCGAGCACTTCGCGAGCAGGATTGTGACGGACTGCAGTATTCGCTGCTATGATACGTCATGCAGCGCTGCCAAGTCTTGTTTCCGCTTAAATGCCCTCAATCACTTATTCTCTTCTTGGGGCAGCGCGGAACGAGGTATTATAGGCGCAACCATTTCTCAAGCAACGTGCAGGTCAACCAACGGTCCGCTGACTTCCTCTCCAGTGGGCTTCAGTCAGTTAAGCTAATGAGTGCCGGAACGCTCTCCGGAGGCCACCATGACATGGGTATTTCGATATCCAATTGCTACTGGAGCGGACCACACTCCGGCGCAAAACAGCGAAAAACTGAGATTGGGCATCCTCCGTCACTACTGTAAATCGGATTGGCTTTGAAATGACCGCTCACCAATTCCTTCGAGCTTTCCTCTCTATGGTGTTGGTATTTTCGGCATTCACTGAAGACGTTCTTGGTAGAGTCAGCCTTCAAATGGTCCATATGCCCGTTGTCCCAATTCGTTGAGGGAAAGGTGAAGGATATCACACACCTCGCTTCCATTGACTCTTTGGTTTTCTTTACACCGCGTCTACGATGCATCCCTTCTGCATCTAGTTGTTTGTTAGCCACACCCTGAGAAAAGGCATCCTCACCCTCCCTCCCAGCGTCGAGATGGATACTCCGCATCGACGCAGGAAGTCTTATCCTGTATCTGAAGGCTCATCCCAAATTCCACCTCCTAACGAACAACCAAAGCGAAAGAGACGGGTGGCAACGCGGATAGCTTGCAACGCCTGTCGAACTCAGAAAACCGGGGTGAGTGTTTACCCTCCTACCTAGCCGTGCATCGCAGGTCTTCGATCTTCTTCGTTTATACATCTCACTGACTGCCTTCCATCAGTGTGGCGGTCACCGTCCCGTACGCCTGCAATGCCTCAAACGTGGCTCCGCTTGTGAATACATTAGCCAGGATGAGACAGAAACTCCAGTCCAGGTCCTCAAACGAGAGCTGGACACCTTTAAATCCAGGTCCACTGAGTTGGAGGATTTGCTCCTTCTGTTGCTGCTATGCCGGAGAACGAAGCTCGAGACGCTTTGGGTAGGTTAAGAGTTACCGCTGATCCAGTTTCTGTCCTGCACACATTAAAGGAAACCCCTCCAGGCTCCCAAGCACCGTCCGATCAGATCTCCACCCCTTCAGTGCTTCCTTCGACACCACACGGACTGGAGCTCGAGCTACCGGTGGGACATCCGAATGATCCGATGTCGTATCCACTTCTGGATCCTTTTACTACTACCGCTGCCTCATCTCAGAACCGTCTTCAAATTCACACGAAGATATCTCAGAATCCGTGGAACAAATCGCCTTATGGTCCCAGCCGACTTTTGCCTCATCTTCGCGTCCCTCAGGGGAAGGTAGGATGCCCCTGCGTCTAGCTACCGAATCACCATCAGAGATATTCCAAGTTGATGGAATACCTTCGGCTGTACCTGAATTTGGCTCGGAAGGGGAATCTCGTCTCTGCGACTATTGACTGAACAATTGAAATATTAGATATTAGAAAAAAAAAAAAAAAAAAAAAAATTTAATGTCGACCTAAGCAACGAGCATGCGACGTTATCGATCACGCTCTGTCTAGTAATTGATCATCCTTTTTGGGGGATGGTTGATTTGAACCTCTTTATTGCGGACCTTATTGAGCAAAATGTTTACTTCTGCTCATCACTAACTTTTTAATCCTGGGCCTGTGTAAGTCCACTCACCTTCAAGTTTAAGGAGGCGTGCTAACGAACTTGCCAGCAAATACGCACCACATTCGACGCTAATGTCGTTAATATGAGTTGCGTGTTCTCTGCCCAAGCATACGGCCTTTTGCGAGTCGAAAGGATCTATTCCTTACCTACTGTATTACAGTACCTAAGCATCGGTACATCTTATCAAGGGGATGAGGACTTTGCACAAAAATATGCAGAAGATCGTAGGATGGGGTTTGAGAACGAAGCTCTTTAGAACTACATACTCCGGGAGAATGCAGGATGCGAAGTCAGAGTGGATGTCTGATGAGCGGCGAAGGGCATAGACAGCGCGTGGTATTTATAATTGGTACACGTAAGTACACACCACGCTTCGTTTGACATTCGGAGCGGCTGATGGTTGAAAAAGGATGCTATCGTTCTCTTACGCCGAGAAACGTCATCCCAATCAAGTTGCCGAGGATGAAAACACAAGGGGAAGTGGAAGATGGATATATAGCATTACACGGCCTTACTACATGTCTGCTACTATAGTTCAACCTCGTGGAAGTACGAATTGGGATCGTAAGGTTTGCCAGATGTGAAGTTGAAAAGTCCTGGCAGCCATGATATATACGATAGCGACCCGTTGTGGCCTGATGCCTGATCGTGGAGAACACAAGGAACACGAAGCATCAGATAAGTGGATCGAAGCCGAGAACGCGCAGACGGTGATGCATACCAAACCTATTCTATCCCTTCAAGCAACAACCAGATCAAAGCTCTCAAGAACAAGCAAATTTCAACTTTCACACGCAACTTCACATCTCCAAGCATCTCCAAGCCTTCCGTAACGCTGCTCCAACCATCGTCTTGACCTTCTTTGCCTCACAATCCGGACCACCATGTCAACCTCCACATCTGGAGGCTGGGCCCAGCTCCGCCAGCAAGCCCGTTCCCTCGAAACCCAGACCGATACCCTATTCCACAAGTACTCTCAGTTCTCATCGTCAACCCTGATACCTCCCGAGCCTTCCGAAGAGGAAAGGAAATGCGAAGTCGAAATCTCCGACCTTCTCTCCCGCCGTGAATCCCTAATCTCACAACTCGCCCGCCTTCTAGACTCAGAACTCAACCAGTCAGCGCTGAAACAAAACAACCTGGAACGGCACAGGGAAATACTGGCGGAGCACCGGAAGGAGTTCCAGCGGTTGAAGAATGCAATCAAGGAGACGCGGGACAAGGCAAACCTACTAGGCACCGTGCGTGCCGACATTGAGCAGTACAGGTCACAGAATCCCGCCGCCGCAGAGGCGGAGTACATGCTCGATGAACGACGGCGAATAGACAACTCACATAACATTGCCGACAGCGTTCTAAGCCAGGCATACGCCGTGAACGAGAACTTCGGCATACAGAGGGAAACGCTTGCCAATGTTCAGCGGAGGATTGTCGGAGCGGCGAGTCAGGTGCCGGGAATCAATAGTTTGATAGGGAGGATCGGAGCAAAGAGAAGGAGAGATGGCATCATCTTGGCCGTGTTCATAGCTTTCTGTTTCTTGATGCTGTTATATTTCAGATAGTGAAGACGAGAGCATGCCAATGTTTGAGAAAGAGTTTAGGGAGCAGGACTTGAGAATATTTTTCATCCCATATAGCATTGGAGTTTCAGACACTACCACTCAAAGTCGTGGTGTGGGTATCATTACATCGATCAAATACCACCTATTTAAGCCGCTACTGCCATCCTCTGCTTAGGCGACTTCTCCTTTCGCACACGCGAAATGTGCTTTTGCTCTCCCTTCTCACTTGCCTTCTCTTCAATAAGCTTCTTCAGTCCACTGACTAACGATTGCGCCTCTTCAGGCTGAGCGTCTCCACTACCAGCCCACCGGATCTTACAGTCCGAATCAAGGAGGAATACATATCCTGCTCTGTGGTTTAACATGCCCAGTAACTCCCGAACGTCACTTTCTATTTCCTTGAGCAGCAAATATTTCAGAAAAGGCTCGCTCTTCTGTTTTTTAATCCGACCTGTATACAGCCAAAGCATAAACCTGGCCAGTGGAGCCTCCTCCACGTTCAGATCTAGCACTTGCGCCTTGCCACCGCTCTCCCGAACAATCTGCAGCACCTCCGGAGTCACGAACGTCTCGACCTGCTCGCCGGCCCACGTCCTCGACATGACGCAGCAAACGGTGACCTTGCCCATAGCAATAGCAGCACTGCTCTGGCGCACGCCGTCAAGGTCCTTGCCCCAAAAATTTGGCATCCAGAGGCTCGCGTCCTTGCGCCAGAGCCGCGCGTTGGCAACCCAGATCTTGCCGCGCGAGTACTTCATGTTGGTCCAGTCACGGAAGTAGGGGCGCGCGTACTGCGTGACCAGCTCGCGCCGCCGCGCCAGGTGCTTGTCCCAGTTGCGGAAGTCGGCGCGCTTCTGCTCGACCGTGCGCGTGTCGAGGTAGTCGCTGGGGTCCGGCGGCGCCGGCCACCCGATCGGCCGGCCGAGCGGTGCTGGCTTGAAGCCTGGCGTGTGGTGCTCGATCTGTGGTTTGTAGTGCTGCGATGATGGTGCGGGTTTGGGGTCCACACCGATTCCGGTGGCTATGTTGTCGAGGGCGCGGAACTTCGATGTGAGGATGCGAGTGGAGTGGAGGGAACGCAATTGGCATCGGATGCATTGTGATGAAGTGTCCAATGCCACTTGACGGAGGAGAGCAAGCTGTGGCGGTTTCATGGTGCACTGAATTGGAAATGGACGCGCGGTGTTCTTGAGCCGCGAGCGTCTAAATCTCTTCTCAAAGTCGACGTTGAGATGGATCTGAAATTATACATTTCAGGCATGAAGGCGTTAAGGCATTTCGTATAGGCTCCGCAATGAAAGATGCGCCGCGAAGCTTCTCGATAGCTATCGCGCCACTGGCCAATTCTTTTTTAAAATCCTTTCGGAATGCCAGTCCCACCTGTTTTAGATCTCTATAGACCGACATACCATTCGCAATGATACCCTCGAAAGCACGATTTGCTGTGCGACGAATCGCAACCTCCGCAACCTCCGCAGCTCGAACACCCGCCGGACGATTCATACTCTCAAGAGCTCGACCAAGCATACCTATTCACAATACTCTTCGTCCTCTGACCTCTGTCCGCTTCTATAATGGCGGTCCTCATCCTCCCGGTGGAACACACCGAATGAATCTTGGTGGCGAGCCAGAAAAGCCAGCGTTGGAGCAATATGGCATCGATCTTACGGCCCGCGCAAAAGATGGAAAGCTAGATCCCGTCATTGGACGGGACGCAGAGATTCAGCGAACTATCCAAATATTGTCAAGAAGGACAAAGAACAATCCTGTCTTGATCGGCGCAGCTGGTACCGGTAAGACGGCAATACTGGAAGGACTAGCACAACGAATAGTTCGAGGAGACGTACCGGATAGTGTCAAGGATAAGAGAGTCATAAGCTTAGATCTGGGGAGTCTGATTGCAGGTGCCAAATTCAGAGGTGATTTCGAAGAGCGTTTGAAAAAGGTTCTGAAGGAAGTGGAAGATGCAAAAGGTGGCGTCATCTTGTTTGTTGATGAGCTTCATACGTTGCTTGGCTTGGGTAAGGCAGAAGGAAGCATCGATGCCAGCAACTTGCTTAAACCGGCCTTGTCAAGAGGAGAACTGCAATGCTGCGGTGCGACAACATTGAATGAGTATCGGCTGATCGAAAAGGATGTTGCGCTGGCACGAAGATTCCAACCAATCTTAGTTGGAGAGCCTACGGTACCGGATACCATCTCCATTCTGAGAGGCATAAAAGAGAAGTATGAGGTACACCATGGTGTGAGAATCACAGATGGTGCACTTGTTGCGGCCGCCACCTACAGTAATCGATATATTAGCGATCGGTTCTTGCCGGACAAGGCAATCGACTTGGTGGATGAGGCAGCGAGTGCTCTCAGATTGCAACAAGAGAGCAAACCGGATGCGATCCAGGAACTTGATCGGCAAATCATGACCATCCAAATTGAACTCGAATCTCTACGGAAAGAAGAGGACGTCGCCAGCAAAGAGCGGAAAGAAAAGTTGGAAAAGACGTTGAAAGAGAAGCAAGACGAAGTTAAGGTGTTGAATGAGAAATGGGAAAGGGAGCGTGCAGAGATCGAAGAAATCAAGAGCACCAAGGAAAAGATTGAAAAGGCAAGGCTAGAACTCGAACAAGCCCAGCGCGAAGGAAATTTTGCAAAAGCGGGCGAGTTGAGATATTCAACCATTCCAGCACTGCAGGAGAAGTTACCCGAGGAAACTTCACGGTCTGGTGACAGTTTGTTGCACGATTCAGTTACTTCCGACGACATTGCTGCTGTGGTGAGCCGTACAACAGGAATTCCCGTTACCAAGCTCATGGCTGGTGAAGTTGAGAAGTTGATACACATGGAAGACATCTTACGGCAATCCGTTAGAGGACAAGATGAAGCATTGACCGCTGTCGCTAATGCGGTTCGAATGCAGCGTGCTGGATTGAGCGGTGAGAACCGTCCACTGGCAAGCTTCATGTTCCTAGGACCTACCGGTGTTGGTAAGACTGAGCTTTGCAAAAAGATGGCTGGATTCCTGTTTTCGACAGAGACAGCAGTTCTTCGATTTGACATGAGTGAGATGCAGGAAAAGCACACTATCAGTCGTCTGATTGGAAGTCCGGCCGGCTACGTCGGATACGAAGATGCTGGGCAACTCACTGAAGCTGTACGACGAAAGCCGTACGCCGTGGTACTTTTCGATGAGTTTGAGAAAGCACACAGAGATATCTCGGCTCTACTTCTGCAAGTCTTGGACGAAGGATTCCTGACTGATGCTCAAGGGCACAAAGTCGACTTCAGGAATACCATCATTGTCTTAACTTCGAATCTAGGCGCCGATATCATTCTTGGTGACGATGTTTTGCATTCGCATCAAGTTGGAAAGTCAGAAGAGTCCGGAAAGTTAACAGAGCAAGTCAAGACGTCAGTCATGGACGTTGTTGCTTCCAACTACCCACCAGAATTCCTGAATCGCATCGACGAGTTCATCATCTTCAACCGACTCTCCAAATCAGCACTTAGAGATATCGTCGATATTCGATTGAAAGAGCTACAACAACGTCTCGATGACCGACGTATTACGCTCAATGTTAGCGACGACATCAAGGCTTGGCTACGTGACCGTGGTTATGATCCACGTTTTGGTGCCAGACCACTGAATCGTTTAATTCAGAAAGAGATTGGAAATGGTCTCGCCGACCAAATTATCCGAGGTCAAATTAAGACTGGAGACACCGCAGTGGTATCGCTGAAGTCTGACAACTCTGGGCTTCAAGTTCGAGTAAAGTCATAGATTAGTGAAGTATCCTGGGTTTTTATATTGTCCGTTCATCCTTTACCAAAAGTCTTTTGTGCATTGCGTCTGTGCTGTTGGCAGAATCTCTACTCCCGAGGACGTGTAGAATTTGGATCAGCTTGACGTGGATGACAAAGAAATCTCTACTTCAATAATTAATTGAATGAAGAATCTAGATTGTATCATTCAAATACTGCTTAACTTTTCAAGCCATTCCCAAGTCTAGATATTTCGCTTTCCACCCAGTCTTTATTCACATCAGCTTGTATGCCTGGCATCCTTACAGCGGAACCTTCCTAACAACTTTTACAAACTTTCTAGAATCTTTGATCACATCCTTTCTCTCCATACGCCGTTCACCATGCCTCTGAGCGCCTCATCAAGACATTCGAGCCGCCATGGAACACCGATTAGACCAGTTCCGTATCATAGATCGCTACCTACCTCATCTCGCTCGGCGTCTATGTCATCCACGCCGACCAGTCGTCAGCCACCGTCTCGTAACATCACTCCTAGGCCGACGCATCAAACACGACAGAAAATTCAGACTCAGACACCTCGTCAATCTTTGCCGCGAGACCCTCTTGACAGTAGTCCATTTTCCAACCATCTGGGCCCTGACCACCAGCAGACAGACGACTTCGATTTCGACACTGATTCTCTCAATGAGGTCGTGATGGCCGTGGATATAAGAGAAAGAGGAACTGTTGGTTGCAGTTACTATGTTGCAAGAGAGGAAAAGCTATACTTCATGGAGGATTCAAAGCTAGGTGGTACAGAAGTTGTTGATACGCGTAGTGTACCCTCTCGTAACGTCTATGTACGATGTCTGACCTCAACAGTCAAAACATGTGTAGAACCCACGGTTTTGTTGGTTTCCAACCGAATGGATGATGCTATCCTTGATCGGCTGGATCCCGATGCAGAAAGAAGAGGCACTAACTTCGGCGATACTAATCATGATCCTGGACTTCCATACCTCCTTGAAGTTCGTCCGTCGCCTGAATTTAAGTATGAAGGCGCAAAGAGCAAGCTTATCAATCTCAACCTCGAGGCAGAGAACGGACCTCAAATCCAGTTCATCATTCCTGGAGACATCCTGGCGGAAGAAGATTGTGGAGTGAGGCGACAAGAACACCTACTTAGACTTGCGAGCTGGATTGATATCGAAAGTCGTTTGACTGTCGGGTGCGCTGGAGCTGTATTGTCGTATTTGCAGAGAAGGAGGGCTGCTGGTTACCTTCCCAGCGACAGCGCACAGCATTCTTTCTTCCGAATTTCATCAGTCCACATGTTTTCGATGAGAGGCACAATGTTAGCTACGAGTGTCTCATACTTTGCCATAGTCTACTGATTTGGCTGTAGGTTCATCAACCACAATACTTTGTATTCACTACAGATTCTTCAAACCGAATCTCACCCTCACAGTCATAACCAAGGCCCAACGACAGCAACACCTGGATCGAAGGAAGGCTTTTCCATCTATGGACTCTTCCACTATCTTGCTCATACTCCTCAAGGGAAATCCTTACTTCGACGGTTCTTTCTGCGACCTAGCGTCAACCTCGACGTCATCAATGAACGCCTTGACACCATCAGCGTTTTCCTGCGTCCTGAGAATAGCGTTCAGCTTGATGAACTCGTAAAGAACCTTAAAAAGGTCAAAAATATGCGCACTGTAATGATCAATCTGCGCAAAGGAGTAGGTTCAAATTCGCCTAAAGGTGGCATTTCTGGATCTATCTGGTCAACGATCCGAAACTTTGTCTTCCACGCACTGAAAATTCGCGATTTCGTCCCAGAACTCAACGGCCATGAGAGGCTTCATATATGTGCGAAAGTCCTGGATCGATTTGAGTCATTCCATCTTGCTCAAGTAGGCCGCAAGATTACCGAAGTGGTCGATTTTGATGAATCACGGTTACAGCATCGTACCGTCGTCTGTCCGCATATTGACATTGAGCTTGATCAGTTGAAATGCGACTACAACGGACTGGAGTCGATGCTCAGTGCGATTGGCCGAGAGATTGCCAAAACCGTTCCAGCAAGCTTCCAGCCAACACTTAATGTAATCTACTTTCCGCAGATTGGCTTCTTGATATCGGTACAGCGTGAGCCAGATGTTAACGGAATTTCACTTTTGGATTCCAACGATGAACCATGGGAAAGGATCTTCACGACAAACCAGATCGAGTACTATAAGAACAGCGAAATGCGCGAAATGGATGAACGCTTCGGAGATCTTTGGACTGCAATTTGTGACAAAGAGATCGACATCATACACGAGCTTGCGCAAGGGGTTCTCGAACATGAAGAATTGCTCACCAAAGTATCCGATATATGTGGAGAGCTAGATTGTCTACTCGCCCTGGCACAAGGGGCAAGGCAATACAAATTATGCCGACCACGGATGACTACCGACAACATAATCCAGATCAAAGGTGGAAGGCACATATTACAAGAATTAATTGCGCCTTCTTATGTTGCCAACGACACCAACATTGCAGGAGGGCGTGGCTCATGTGAGGATGAAGTTCTACCATCCGCTCACTCAAGCGACCGATCTCAACGTGTTGGCAATGCTCAGCGTTCCGAATCAGATTTCGGATCCAGTAGCGCGCCCTCCATGTTCATCCTCACGGGGCCAAATTACTCTGGCAAGAGCGTGTACCTCAAGCAGGTTGCCTTGATAGTCTATATGGCGCATCTTGGGTCCTTCGTTCCTGCCGAGTCGGCCTCGATTGGAATTACAGACAAGATCTTGACCCGAATTAGTACGAGAGAGTCAGTGAGTAGGGAACAATCCGCATTTATGATTGATCTACAACAAATCTCCCTGGCTTTGTCCTCAGCAACCAGGAGAAGCTTGCTTGTGATTGATGAGTTCGGTAAAGGAACGGAGAGTGTCGATGGTGCCGGATTGATGTCTGGAGTACTGGAGTATTTGAATCACTTAGGAGACCAAAGGCCAAAGGTTCTGGCGGCCACCCACTTTCACGGTAAGATCCCAAGTCTAGAAGGAAGTAGCGCATCTGACGCATGTAGAAATCATCGAAAATGGCTTCTTGGAGCCTGGTCCGTCTCTTGGTCTTGGACATATGGAAGTTATAATCGACTCTCAAGTCTCAAATCCAACGGAGCAGCTTACGTATCTATATAATCTCCGTGAAGGAAAGAGTACGAAAAGCCTGGGTACATTGTAAGCTCACCGGATGATCTTAAGATTAATTCATGCGGGTCAGCTAATACGATTCTCCAGATGCGCTGCCATGAATGGAATTGACGACGCCATTGTCAAACGAGCTGAGGTGCTCATACTCCTTGCAGCTCGAGGAGAAGATCTGGTTACGGCGTGCGCGGACGTGCCAGAAGAAGAGCGCAAAGAACTTGAAGAGGCTGTAAGCAATTTCCATGCCGCATTTACTAGTGTCTCTGCCTGACAGAATGCATAGGAGCTCCTTGCAAAGCGCTTCCTCATGATTCGAGAATTTGAAGATCCTCGGAAGAAGCTGGAAGATATTCTAACAATCTCCACTACATCAGAAATCAGCGCCGTATCGCTCACGAGTTCCGTCGAATTAGATGTCGGCAATGAGACCTCGGCTGGAAATTGAAGTTGAAGTTTATGAAAGTTGGTCGCTTTTCGTTTGCTGGCAACGCTGTTTAGTTGAGTCGTTTAGCTTGATTGTTGCGTTGTGACCTGTATCTCTTTGCTTATGCCAATGCCACCGTCTGAAAATAGTGTACGATAAACGCCTTTGCTTCAACTGCTCCTACACCCAACCCAAATCGGCAACCATCGGTACGAATGCTATGAGTATCCATCTTTGAATCCTTTCGTCTTTGTGACCTCATCATCAAGTACTTATGTTCTGCGGAATTCAAGACTCAAAAGCGTTGATGTCCGCCAGGAAAAGCTGTAGTAGCTTTGGTGGATGGGGTTGGTATCTCAAATACGACAGCGTGTGTGCCGTGATTGCTGTCTGCAATGAGACATCAATGGGTCGGCTTATTAAACAAGCCACCGCCTTAGATCAGCAAGTAGCAGCACAGCTCGTCAAAGTTGAGGCCAAGGATCAGGGCGCCAACCCTACGGCATAACGCTACGGAACACGGTGGGTTCCCTGCTGGATATTTTGCGCTTGCGGCAGCGATGAGGTGTCTGGTGGTGGTGGGTGGAGTTGAGGCCCTGTTGATGCTGCAACCCGTATCCAGGTCCATTCATTTTCATGCCGTTTAAAAGGGTCGCGCTGTCTCGTGTTTTTGTCCGCGGCTTCTCAACACCTTGACCTTCATTCACAGAGGAGTAGGATTCTGCCGAGCTGCAGCTTATCAACTGAAGCTAGAAGCGCCATCGACTGCGTCATAGCCCAAAAGCAGCGCAACGGCGCTCGTAGCTCAAGCTGTTCCGACACTCACAACAATTTCTCCGCTTCACCTCTTCTTCTCGCCCGTAAACACATTTCTCCCCGGCCTTAGCTTCCTTGATCACCTTTTCGACCCCACCGACACATTTGTTCTTTTCATTCGCACTTCACTATCACTCAATTCGTTGAGTAATCGGAGGTTTTGCGCTTTGTACCCACACTTTCTGCCGATCGAGCCGTAACCTAAATCCCGGTACACACCTCCGCGATTAAAAGAGCTACTCTATATACAGCTGGAAGATCATCGCTTGGTAAAATTTTCGGCACTCTCAGCTCACCTCTAGCTCTCGTCACAATCCTCGAAGTGTTCATTCCGTAGCAATGGATATCGTGGACCGAGATATCGAAAAGGCTGAGCGCGATGCCTCGCCGGACCGCTTCCAATCCGTCGGAGCTGATGGAGAGCGAATTGAACGCGCAGAAAGCGTTTCAACATCAGTCAGCTCTGGATCGGATACTCGGCCACAGCAAGCGGGTAGCCGACGCATGTCACGTTTGCGCACGCAAGCCGACAATCCCGGCGTGCTGGAGCGCAACGCGACGGCCATGAGCCGTATCGAGACGCAGCGAACGCAGCACAGCGCCACCGTCGGAGCCAGTGTCACAAGCAAGAAGACTACCAAGCCTCTGCCGGCCTTCGGAGCCGGCAAACCCTACCCGCCGATGCTGCCCGCGCAGGAGGAATACGTCGTCGAGTTCGACGGCGCCGACGACCCCATGCACGCGCAGAACTGGCCTATGAAGCGCAAGCTGGGCGTCGCCGCAATGCTTGGATACACGACGTTCATCGCGGCGTTCGGATCGTCCATCTTCTCGGCGACGACGCGCACCATCGCCGCCGACTACCACGTCAGCGTCGAAGTCGGCATCCTCGGCGTGTCGCTGTACGTGCTGGGCTTCGCCACGGGGCCCATCATCTGGGCGCCGTTTTCCGAGCTTCAGGGCCGCCGCCTGCCGCTCGTCATCGGCAGCTTCGGCATGATGATCTTCCAATTTGCCGTGGCCACCGGCAAGGACCTGCAGACCATCATGATTTGCCGGTTCTGGGGCGGCTTTTTCGGCGCCTGTCCGCTGACCATTGTGGCCGCCGTGTTCAGCGACATGTTCGATAGCAGGACGCGTGGATTGGCTGTGACGGTGTTCGCGATCATGGTGTTCTCCGGCCCGCTGCTCGCGCCCTTCATCGGAGGCTTCATCGAAACGTCGTATCTCGGCTGGAGATGGACCGAGTACCTAACTGGCATCATGGCATCCTTGGCCTTTGTTCTTAACCTGTTCTTCCTCGCTGAAACATATCCACCCATGATCCTGGTCGAAAAAGCGTCGGAGCTGCGTCGACGAACCAAGAACTGGGGTATCCACGCCAAACAAGAGGAAATTGAGGTCAACTTTAGCGAGCTCATTGAGAAGAATTTCAGCCGTCCGATTCGAATGCTCCTATTTGAGCCGATTGTCCTGCTACTTTCAATATACATGGCCTTCATCTATGGCCTACTATACCTCTTCCTCACCGCATATCAATTGGTTTTCCAGGAAGTTCACCACATGAGTCCTGGTATCGGTGGTTTGCCTTACTTTGGTATCATCATCGGTGAACTTATCACCGGTATTGTCGTTGTCATCAGAACGCCAGGCTACCAGAAAAAGCTTGCCGCAAACGGCGGATTTCCGGTTCCAGAATGGCGATGCCCTGAGATCATTGCCGGTGGCATCTCCTTTGCAATTGGTCTTTTCTTTTTCGGATGGACCGGTTACAAGGAGAGTATTCCGTGGATTGTTCCCACTATCGCGGGTCTTTTCCTTGGCTTCGGCATCATGGCAATCTTCATGCAGTCCCTGAACTATTTGGTTGACGCGTATCTCATGGTAAGTACAAAACTCCTTTTGCTATCTTTGAGGCTTTCGCTGCGTTGTCCATGCGCGCATATAGAGCAGTACTAACAAAAATCCCGTGCAGTTCGCCGCGTCAGCCATCGCTGCCAACACCTTCCTCCGCTCGCTCTGCGGCGCAGGATTCCCGCTTTTCGGTTTGTACATGTTCAAGGGCATGGGCATCGAATGGGCTTGCACGCTGCTCGGCTGTTTGGCCGCCGTCCTGGTCCCCGTTCCCGTGTACTTTTACTACCGCGGTGCCAAAATCAGAGAGCGATCGCAGTTTGCGCCCACGTTCAAGCCTCCGGTTCCTCAAACGCCGGCGGAGAGCAGTGGTGATGAAGAAGCCGCCACCAATGGAAAGGAGATTATCAGATGAGATGATAAGAAAGTGTTTTAACTCGTATGGCTTGGTCCTTCAGCTCATGAAAGCATGAAGGTGGCGCCCGTAGTGGAATTCCTCAATTCTGAGTGGGAATCAAAGCATTTTACAATTTGGATGCGATATAACTATTGGATCTTTAATTGAGCTTGTCGTCACACGAAACGTCTTGGTTTTTCATTTACTTTGTTAATGTGGGTTCTGAGTATGACCCTGTGCTCAACCGTTATTGCCCAACCTCTTCCGGTTTGCGTAAATTGCACTACGTGGAGGAAAGCAATGTCGACTAATCAAAACAAGCGATCACCTTAGCAGCGTAGGAATTAGAGATGTCGTCTGTAGGATATCGAGTTCCATCAGCTCCTTCCAGACGACAGTTCTACAATATATTCTTCAAATGAGCTGCATCGAAGCAGAGCGTTCGCTTTCCGACCGTGATCTAGCCAAGCCTCGTTCGGCTACACCGCACAGCTAAACACTTTTATTAGAGACTTTTGAGACGACGGAGAGAGTGGTGTGCAGTGTGTTATTAGAACTAGAACTAATTCCGAAAGAGACTAAAGCGGATTGTGAAGCTGGGTTACGAAAATGCAGATTTGGGCTCCTGTGAGGTACTCTATGGTAGGCAATGTCCTTGCTCCTCGAGTGCTACTCTAATAGCTTTCAGCCCGATGCGCCCAGACGCAGTATTCATGAGATTACAGAGAGTAGCGGTGCCTCTATGGACTCATTTCTGCTGCTGAATGTTCTAATTGTGGAAATTGACGGAGAGTTTATTGTTGAAGTTGAATGTTGCCGATCCAGAGTATGAAGATTCAAAGTAAAAATCTACCAAATAATTCTGATTCCAAAAAGCCGTTATATTACTAAAAGCCTTTCCTTATTTAGTTGTAGATTCAAGTATTACGTCCAAGAGGTCGGTCATCTCTAGAGAACCTACGATCCTGAGTAGCTAGGCGTGACATTGCACTTGGTGTCCGCGTCTCTCGTCATCTGGCTAGGAATCGAGTTGGCTAGCAATTGATAAGAATAAATCAGCTACAAAATTTGTTGGGCTGGAATTTCATGAGATTTCCCTTGTCATAACATCCCGTCTTAGCGCTGATCGTCCAACCAGCTGCTGACCCGCTCGAAAGGGTATTAGTTGAACCAAAGCTCGGATGAGAAACCCCATCGCCAATTTGATGATATACAGACTCGGATTCACTGCTCATATCATCAGACTTGTGGTCTCACCTACGCTCTCGGCCTACGCGACCCAGGAAAGGGGGAGCGCGCCAGGGGGGGAGAAGATTATCTTGTGGGAGAGCTCTGTCTAGAAGGTGACGGTGCCGATCTCCCACCATCGATATTCTCCGCGAGGTGTGAAAAGTCAAACCCTGCAGCAGGCTCGTCATCGCTACTATCATATTCTCTCTCTGTCACAGCACCCAGCTCAGAAGCCCCAACCGCTACATCGGTCGGTATGTCCCAGTCATAGACGATCCAAAATCTTGAGTAACGCTCCGGCTTCCTGTGTGGGAAGATCCAAGGGAAGTAAATTGAACGCTGGTCGTCTGTAGACCTCGCGCACGCATAAGTCGTTATGCTACTCCCTTAGAAACGTAGCTTCGGCTGCCTTTGCAAACGCAAGCAGTGACGAAACAAAATCCATCATCAGGTCCTATGAGTATACCAATTTTGGGAAATGGTGTATTCTCCTATTAAATACATTAATATGCTATCCAAGGTCGACATTTGCATAAGGTAGGTAAGGGGCTAGATCATACAGGGTCTGAAAGAGGGATCAAGGTCTTCTGTGTGGAAGCTTCTCCAACAGTCACCTTGTGTTTCAAAACCGACAAGGTTTCGATGATGCGGACTCTATTAAAGTCATCAATGCTATCGGGTGGTGGAACAGGGCCGAAAGTGACGTGTTGTGACGAGTACTTTCTTTCGGTGGGTGGATTCGAAGTGTGCGTCGTTTTGTAGCTGGAAGCGGAAGAATCCGGTCTACAGGACCGGATTTTGTCCTTCGCTTCGGTGGCCCTTCTCTTGCTGAAGATAAGCCCATAGGTGTTACATTTCATCTCCAAATCGCCGCATTGTGCTGTGGAGTCTGGACACCTAGGACATTTATCGACGTGTCGTGCGAGCTCGAAGGTCATGCTCATCGTGAACTTTTTACCTGGAAAAAAAAACCCCCGCTCGACAGGCATTGATTTAACAATATCAATGCTTCGTTGAGTATCGTGAAGAGCATATTCTCCGGCCGAGACTTTCCGGAATCCGGCTTCCCGCTTAAACCGTAACTTGAGTAGCGTCTCAAAGTCTTCCCAATCGCGAATTGACGACCGGAGAAACCTGAGTATACGGTGGTTTGGGTCATCGATGTAAATCGGAGTCTCTTCTGGCGTCTGACTGATACGTGAACCGGAGTAGAGGTTGCTGATGATTTGCATGTGTCCCATGAATATAAGGATGAGAAAGTTTTGGAACCCAGAGAAGCAATGCTGGAGGGCCTGAATCAGAAGCAGCTGCATCGCGCTATTGTAATCGATTTTCCGCTCCACGCGAATGAGCGCTGTTTGAGTTTCCGCAGCCCGAGCCTCCGACAAAGACTCTACCACTCTGAGCAAGACAAGGTTCAAAGTAGCTAGGTTTGCAAGCAACTGAGTATGGAACCGCTGAAGGTCTTTGCCTGTATACAGTGCCCATTCGATTTTGTGTAGAGTGGCAGTCAACTTCCAGAAGGAGTTGCGTGTGCCCAAGCCCGGCTTGAACTTCGCGATTTTGTTGACAAATTGGTATACAGTCTCGCCACATGTGCCAGCTGCGACCTGAATAGCCTGTCGTTCAGCGGCATCTTCAATCTTGAGTTTGTTCAGGCTTCCAAGCGTCGAAGCGACCTTGGGATAAGGTGGTTGATACGGCGCGATACTCTGCCGTGGAGCCGGTGCTGTCCTTGACGGCTTCGATCGAGGTGACGATGAGATTTATGCCTGCAACGATGTCTCCGACAGACCATCCAAATGCTGCTATTTTGGTGGAAGCTCAAGTAGGTCTCTTGTCATCAGGCTGAGTCGTGAGCGTCGAGATTCGAAGTCGAAAACGGTTTCCGCGCATCGTGGAAGGCTGGTGCGTCAACTGGACGCCATTGGGAGCATTTTGAACTTGATTGTAAAAGGCGCATTGCTGGCCACAAAAGAAGAATGAGGTATTACATATTTAAAGGCTGCGTTGTTTGGTGCAGAAGTGAGGCAGTGCTCAACACGCGTGGCTGCTATACGACAACACCTTCACAGTAGAGCTGAAAACAGCCTGAGTGGCCATCGAGCGCGGAACATCAGGTATCTTGACAACCGCCTCAAATATTGGGGGATTCAGATTAGACTTCGCGTATCAAACGGAATTCGACTACATGAAAACTTTCCAAGATATGTGTTAGTGAAGCATTTACAAAATACATCTGCTTGCACGGCAGCTTCTGCCCAAGATTGCACTCTAGCCCAATCAGGAGCATGCCATAACTAGGTACTCTAGTTTGGATATTTATTACGTGAGTAATGTCAAAATTATAGCCTTGGTCCTGAAAATAGAAGCGCGGTAGGTCTCAAATGCTTTAATAGAATGACCTCAGTATCGATGCCTGTCTTCTTTATTGTGTCTGTAAGTGGTCTTTCTTCCGTTTCGCGACTAGGGAATTAGTAGAAGCTTCAGCTAGTAAGTCGGAATCACCCCAATTAGCCTCTGTCGCATCATTAAGCCTCGCAAGAGCGATACGCAGTGATCCTTTGAACATTCATTGGATTGTAAATGTCCTCTGTGATCGTCTGTGGCTTAGAGACATGTTGGCAACATTCTGAACAGCATTGAGCTCTAGAAGTTCTGGACTGATCAATCAATGTATGAAGTCGGTACAGAGACGCAGTTAAGGTGCCTCTGCGTTCGGAGCACTCTAGCGAAGATCGCTTCTGTGGTGTTCAACTATGCCAGATCATTAGAGCAGAATCTTGTCGAGGCCTAACCTTCCACTTCTACACCAGATGCGCCTGTATTGGTACCCGTTAGCATTCTACTTTGCCCGACATAAGCAACGACATACGTCATATACATCGATGCCTAAGAACAAGACCTGCCTTCGATCCTTCGCGTTTATGTAACTGCAGGTCAGCGTTATCCCACCGCGGAATGGGCAATGATTCCTTTTTGGGCAGTCGAAGCGTTGGGCTTAGTAAGTTCTTCCTCATCCCGATGGCTTGATCTGGTGCTTGGCTGCGATCGGTGTTTACGGCTCGAAAGCCGCTCGACATATCTGCGGGGGAAATCCGCCGGAAACCCGGAAGAATGCCAAGGTAGCAATGGATGGTATTCCATCCCAAAGAAGGACGATGTAAAAAATGGTTCCAGAAGTCATTGAAAAAGCGGAGACGCAACTGAGTCGGACGCGGTCCTGGGAGAGATAAGGCGTGGACCTTCGAGACTCATGAAAGAGCAACTGGTAAAAGCGATCCACATAGCGAGCCAGACATTGTATCGCTGGGAGGACTATTTTGCGATGAAGTCGAAAGACCATTAGAGTTCATCTCATGGTGATTCTGCAGGCGGGCAGCTCTCCGCCGCGAAAGTCAACCGCCGTCCCGCCGAACCGCCAGATATCAGGCCTTATCCGTCAGTCGGCAATCGACGGTCGGGGTGTCAGCCGTCTAACCGCCATCTCCGCAGGGCCAAATCAGCAATGAGGAGAATGATCGGGAAGCGCAATACTGATCGGATCTGCGAACCACCAAACAAGCATGGCAGTGGTCGTGATGCCAAATTTGGGTACACGTGGTAAGGAGCGGGGCAGGCTTCGGCGTCGGCTGAGGGTCATCAGTAAGCTTTGGTCAACGGGTACGATACGATTACACGAGGATGATGGCACGTTGGCATTGCATGGCATGGTATTCTCACGCGTACGTCGCAAAAGGATACGATGAAACCGCGATATAGGCCTCGTTTTCAAGGCTGTGGTCTTACGGTCAGCCTCCGGGACGGGTAACCGCCAGTATCGCATGTAGTATCGTCGTGCGCGTGTGGTATCATCGTGCAGCACATCATCGTGTCGTATATATTACTGTGCGAGCACACCACCCTGTCGGAAATCATCTCGTTGCACGTCATCCTGTTGCATGCCATGTCGGTTCAATGTCATATGGCGGCGTATCATCTTGTCAAACACTGTCGCAATCCTCTCATACTGGCAATTGCGCGCGACATTCGCGACATTTGCGACATCGGCTCGGGTTTTGTTGGAGCGTGTTATGGAGGGTCGGAAGAAATCGCTAAGCAGACCACGCCATCTGTCTTCTGCGTATAGTCTCCAAGTACTCAACGGAATGGTCGAAAGGACGGTTTAAGCCACGGCAGTCGATGTAGAATAAGGTTTCGACCCTTCAAAATAGGTATGCTACGCGCCGAGTAGCACAACTTAACCGAAAAGGAATATCCGAAGAAGGCGCGAGGATACGTTTTGGAACATTTTCCCGTCCAATTGGAGTAAGTCGAGAGTGTTGCGCTTGGCGGGAGAGATTCGGAGGTGTGATAAGGGCTCTACCGCGGGATATCTTCTGCCGCGGCCAATTAGCGCGGCAGTGGAGTCAGCAACCGTCAGATTGGCGACGGGCTTTACTCGCATCTTTTGCGTGATTCAATGCAGCTGCAGCGGGTTGTGCGGGCTACCCACCCTACCTGCCAGCGATGCACCCCAGGTTTCCGATTCTTTCCTGTGGCGTGCGCCCAAAATCCGTCCGCGCCTCGGGCTGCTGAATGGGGTTTGTGCTCGCGGAGAAAGGGACGACTCACAGAAGCCCAAATGGCTGTTGCATTTTACCGTCGGCCCCGCGGAAGGAATCACATCAACTGCCACGGCCTACGTGGAAACCGTCGGAGTTTGAGTTTTTTTGGTGAAATGTGCTTCCGGGTCGCTTCTACTTTTCCACAAATAACAAATCGCCGATCAAGAGCGACGACTGACAATCTAGAGCTGAACGGAGGATTGGGTTGCGATCTGGACAGTGTGTGTCTGCACCACTAGACGGCAGAGGGTGCAATCTGGGCCTTTGTACGGTGGCAGGTGATTGTAGCTCTCGCAGCAAACTAGAGGGTCTGGTACGAAGGTACAAAGGTCTCGACGCAGTCTGCCTTTAAGCTTAAACCCTGCATCTGCGACCTGTCTGGCGGACGGATGAAGTGGAGGTCGGCCAGTCGGAACCGCGCTCCGATCGTCAGCGTTGTTCCACAGCCTCTCCAGCTGGTGCTCGGTAGATCGTCCCGCATCGCGGTGAGCGCCCTGCAAATGCAGCGGAGAAAGGAACCAACCCAAAGTCCAGCTGGACGGTCCCACGCGTCGGGCGGGAAGGGCCGGTCTGGCAAAGCTGAAAGGCATCGAACAGTTACACGAACAGGGTCAGATGCGAAACCACGATGCCCAACGATGGGCATTCACAAGACAGTAAGGCGACAAACAATATCAGCCGGCGGTCAACCACGGGGACAAGTCGGGCGCGGGATGGGTGGGCGCTGTTGCCAGATGCTCCTTCAAAAGTTTTAGCCAGAAGATTTCATCCGGCAAGCTCGTGGGACATTCGGCGGCGAACTTCGGCCGGGAGAGCGTGTGGGGTACGGTAGAGTTCACAAGTGCGGCGGGCTTTTTGCGGCGTGGGACACCCTTAGCTGTCGTAACGCTTGCTCACCTCGGTCGAACCGCAGTGGTTTTTGCTGGATGGGGAATATCACGGCTGTCAAGTGAATGCGCTGGCGTTCGGATCCTTGTGAGAGACCTGTTCTCGTCCGAAAGAGCAAAAACAGGATGTTTCCTAGGCATTCCACATACGGTGTGAGCGTGGCATTACGTGCGCACGCGATGATCTGTCCGCACGAGCGGCAAATGGAACAGCTGGTCGCAACGTTGCGGTCAGAGAGTCAGATGCGAGAGAGCCAGTTGCGCGACTGACGGCCCCCGGCGCCCATCTTGCGGTGGAAAGGCAATTCCAGCATGAGTCAAGACTAGGCAATTCTAGCGGCGGCCTACGGAGAATGGTGGTGGGATGGTCGGAATGCAGGAGTGCCAGACGTGGGAAATGGCGGGTGGGGTTGCAAAATGGCGGTAGAGAAACAGCAACGGAAGCAAAACCGAGGAGCCGGCATAGTCAGAATTAACTAAACCGAGCAACACACGGCTGTCGGGCCTGGCTCTCGTTTTGCGAGCCCATGCTGCCCGACACATCGCACCTTTTTCGGAGGCTAGGAAAACTAGAAAAGCAAAAGGGATATATATCACAGTCCCACGCGGATAGGTCTGCTGAACTGCCAACGCTGCCTGCCAACGAAGCTCATCACATTGCTTGTTGCCTCCTGTGTGGACGGTCGGCGCAACGCACACCAATCCAGCACAGCAACTCACCAACCAACCAACCAACCAACCCACCCACGCCTGAGCCCCCCAACCCATCCCAACACCGAAACATATAAACACTCTCCAGTCGCGCGCCTCCACGCTCACCGACTCGAATTCCAGTTTCGCGATATTTAATATTCGCGCTCCCAGCATCCTCGAAACACTATCCGACACGATGGATTTCCGTCACAGCACGTCCCCTTCCTCGTCTATCTCTTCGTCAGCCTCGTCGTCACCCGTATCGATAGGCTGGCCCTCGCCCACGGGCTCCATGGTCGCGTCTTCGCGCCAGGAATTCACATCTTCGCGCAGCCTGAACTGCGCATATCCCAGCTGGCCCACCGGCGATTCTCTTTCCTCGTTCGGCAGCACTGCACCGAGTTCGTTTATCAGCGACGAGGATTTGTTCCTCGACGACGAGCAGTACTACCTATACGAGGCGCCGGCGCCACCGCGGCCCGCTCCACTGCCCGTCGCTATGCCTCTGCTTCCGCTGTACGCGTCCGAGAAGCCAAAGAAGAAGCAACATTACGCGCAACCGGACCAGCAGCGACGACGAAACTCGCGCAAGCAGCGACATCCCTCCAAGCCAATGACGCCCATCTCCGAGTCACCTGAGACGGTGCCAGAGTGAGCGAAATGTGGAGATGAACGCGAGATTTCAAATGTCAAGTAAGTTTGACGATGACATTTTCCGTAGAGAAAGATGCTAACGTGTGACGACAGATTCTTTGATCAAATAATACCCGGGAACACCACCCGCAGCGACACCAAACGCGGCAAAGCACCGCGAAACAGCGAATGTCACCGCCATGTCTCCGCGCGCACCAAACGGCCCGTGAAAAATCAAAGGGACCAGCCGGGCCGCGCTCAGGCCCCCCTCGCGCCGCAGTCCACGATCGCACCCAGCCCTACACGGACACTCGCGCAAGGGAAAGAGCGAGAGCAAGTGACAAATATGGGCGCTGCGCTGGCGGCCTGCTGCGCTGCCACGAGTCTGCGCACCGATTGTCCCGGCTCTGGCCGGCGCACACAGACACACACACACGCACACACACACGCAATTGATTGCGCGCCGATGTTTAGGCGGGGCCCGCGCCGCGGCCTGTGGGCCCCGGCCGCGGTGTGGCGCCCCTGCGTTTTTTGGATGGGGGATCGCCCGGCCAGGCGGTCTGCGCTGCGCCGCGCCGCGCTGCTCACCGCTGGCAGAGGCGATGGGTCGGACCGACGGAAATTGAATGCAACGACGCCTGAAGGAATGGGTGGGCGGGACGGGCGGGAGTGTTGAATACTTTCGCGGATTCGCCTTCGCGGATTTTTGCGTCGGTCGCTTCCACTTGGTCGTTTTTGCAGGCGGGAACAGGCGACGATGGAGCGATGGGTTGTGCCCGGCAAGCCACTTCAGCGAAAGAGGCGTTCGCGGCACACCCCGTGAGTGATATCGAAAATGGTCGCAATCCAAGGCCCTTAATGCGGCCAATTGTAGGCAGGGAATTTTTAGAAATACCGCAAAAAATGGACAAAATTAATCGAAACGAACCGCTCTTCCCGCTGCGAGTCAGTTAAGATTTGGTGATCACCGCATGGCTCTTGTACCGTGAACCCGTGATTGTGACCTCTTTCCAACGAGGCGTTATGGAATACAAGCATTCGAGCAAGCCCGTTCCCTTCACTGTGGCGTACTTACTTGCTTTACTTTGTGCGGGGCACCAAAAGCCATCTATCAAGACGTGTGCTTGGTAGGGCATCGTTCGAGTCGATAGCGTTCTCGTTGCGGTTTCATCCGTGGCCCTCAATCGTTGACATAAGTGATTCTTATGCCTTAGCTGCACGTCGTGTCCCCCAGAATGGCAGGAGATCATGATATTCAGTACACACTCCGTGTTTGGATGTAAGGTGATTGCAGGGCCGAGTGGCAACCATGGCTTGCAAGAAGCGACTCCTCCTTCCCGAGAACCTGGGTCGAGTTAATGTGCCATCGTTGATTCATTATCACGGCGGTGCGTGTGAAGCGAAGAAGCCACGGAACGGCAGCCAATAAAACGGCAAGGTCGGGGCCGTTCTAGCTGTGGGTAAGCCACTTGATGCTTCCAATGAGGCACTCAAAGATGTGCTTTCTGCGTTGCGAAGAGAGGGATTGGATCCAGTCCGCCCTCGACAACCATCGCTTCGGCTGTGGACAGTGGACTGTGTGTGGCCTCGAAAACTTAACATGGTCACGCCTGTGGACTCAGCTGCACGCAGCCGGACCGTGGGAATGGAGCATGGCGAAAAGTATCGGCGTGATAATGGCATCGATAGGATGGCGTGCGATGGAAAGTAAAGGTCAGGATGCGAGGTATATGGAACGTGAACATGGCACGGGACTTACCAGACACCTGCTAGGTACGGATCCTTCAAGTCGGGTCGGTCCAACAAAGAATAAGCAGTGGCACAATTTGATTTTTCCATTGTTGGCATTGTTCGTGTGTGTTTAATTGGGAATTCTGAGACAGGTTCGCAGCGACGAGTGAGCGGAGTAGCGGTACATGTCAGCGCTCGCTCACGGCCACGCTCCGTAAGTAGCCGGCACATGGCAGTCAGTCACGAGAGAATAGCTTTTTCGACGGGCCACCAGCCATTGGACACAGACAGCGTGCGGCCGGGAACGGCGACGCAATGAACATGAAATGCTCCGTGATGGACTGCATCGCAAGGCGGTTGATCCCGGTCTGCCATTCGTCATTGGCTTGAGGCGCCCCGTTGGCTTCTCACGGCTTGCGCATCGCCCTCCACGCTCGACGATGCACTTGTATGGCCTGCGATGGATTTGTATGTGACTGCAGCGAAAGAGTGCTCGCTCATTGCTCATCCTGGCCGCGCTCCCTTGCAATCCTCGTCGCCATTCCTCCATTCCCACCCGTGCATCCACCCGTGGCGGTCCCTGCCCGTGCCTGTCCTTGCTTGCGTGCCTGCCGTTCGTCTGTCGAGCTGAGCATCGAAACGCTCCGTCGTCGATTGCCCAAATATCAAAAAGACTCGGTCCTGATTGAACAATTAGATGGGGCCACTGTCTTCGTTCACCTGCTCTGCTTCATCTTTGTTTCTGTCGTTTCTGCTCTCCCTCTTCTCCGCAGGCCCATCGCCGCTTCGTCAAGTCGAATTGAGCCAACCTGCGACCCAGCTTAAGCGCCCACCTCTGATTCGGCTGCAGCTGCATCCTCGTGTGCGCAACTGACGAAGACTTGTCTCCTTCCGTAGCTGTGTAGCCGCCGAGCTGTTTTTGGCTCCGTTGTACTCTCTCAACCTCAATTCTTTCCCCTCAAGCGGTTACATGCTCCACTCGATCAGCCTCTCCAACGCTCCAACCGCCACCGCAAACCTTCAGCATACATGTGAGCGAAGCTGACGGCTCCGGAATAGCTCAAAGCGCACGACAAGCTGCGCGGTTGCGCGCCATTACTCAGGGTCGGACCAAAAGGGTCAGTTTTCACCTTACTTTCTCTCCTTTCTTCTGATGCAAAATGCGACCGATCGCATACTCGTCAATTGCGCCCGACTGACTGTTCGTTCCAGCGGTAACCGTCGACCATGTCCATGATCGCGAGACCGCGATCCACCTCGCAAAGCACTCGAGGATCCAACCGCTCCAACAGATCTCTACCTGCTCCGGGACCGAGTCTCACACCTTCAACCGACGGTCCATTCACCGCATGCGCCGCCACTGCTTCCTTTTTGCTGTACTCCCAGAACAATGTCATCTTGTGTCTTCACCATGACACTCTCGCCATCGAACGACGCTTCGACCGACATCGACAGACGGTGCAATGGATTTCCGTAGACAACGTCAGCGAAAGAGGCAACGGTCGGTTGGTGGTCAGCTACGATGCTAGTCTAACTACCATCGTGTGGGATCTTTTGACTGGCGACGAAGTTGCGAGGTTTGCCTCTTATGAAGAGATTAGAGTTGCAGCATGGATGAGGAACGGTAACATAGCTTTCGGTAAGCTTGGAGCAAGTGTCCCTTTCTCTGGAATCCTCCCGCTAATCCTCGATATCAGGCAACTCACAAGGTAACGTGATACTCTTTGAACCTTCAACGGTCGAACATATTTCTGCGCGAACTATCTTCGATCCTATTACCGCCTTGGCACCCGGTGCGGATTGTCGCACATTTGCAATAGGGTATGTTCTTTGATGGCCACGGACCAGGCATTTTGCTGATCATTGCACTAGCTATCTGAATGGCTCCATTCTCATCGCTGCATTGCAGCCTTCATTTACAATCTTGCACACTTTAAGCACAACACGCGCACCATCACCTTTGAGTGCGCTCGCATGGCATGGCTCCTCGTCGAAGCAAAAATCGGATATGCTTGCTGCGCAGACGGCAGATGGTGATCTGCGCATCTGGAGCATCCCGAAGAGTTCGCAGGGCGATGCTCCAAGCATCATCCGTGTACTTCATAGGCCTGAAAACGACAAAATCTCAGGTCCATGTTGGTTTGGTTGGTCGAAAATGGGGCGAATCGTGCAGTATTCGGACAAGTAAGTTCTTCCGGCGATTGGATTTTGGATTTTGGATTTTGGCTGACGCCACCAACACTAGCCTTACCTTTGTATGGGATGTTCGAACAAAGCGAGTGACCTATGAATCGGTGCCGACCGTCGATGGTATCGTTGGTATTGCTAATTATGGACCAACCGCGACTCTATTCACTCTTGGCCGCAACCATACCGTCCAACAGTACGATCTCAACCCCAATGCGAAGGCACCACTCCTCGTGCAAAACGTACAGCACGTACCAGCGAAGCTTCCTCCTTCGCCACCAACTTCGGATGAAGAACCAGGTGTCAAACTATCGGCCGTCACCGCCGGTGCGACAGATCCACGTGCGATCTACTTCGAGGCCGAGAGCAGTGGTGAAGAAGGTATCATGACCATGTCACCTTTGCAGAGGATCGCACAGGAGATGGATCAATTGGAAGAAGAGAAGCGCGACCAACTCGGTGCTTTAAGTCCAGTGTCCAGCAAGTCGTCGCTAAGCTCGCGCTCTGGCGGCGCCGTGTACGCACCTTCTCGCGTTGATCCTCCGCGGGCGCGATCCTTGTCGAACAGCAAGCTCACTCAACCTCACCTCTCCAAGGAAAAACCACCCTCACCAGGTATGGCTTCCAGTGGCTCATCATATGGAACCGGCACCACTTTCTCGTCAGGAGCGTACCGTGGTATCGTATCTCGGAATCCTCGAGAAAGCGTGTCAATCCGGACCATGACCTCAGGATCTAGTCATCAAAAGAGTTCTCGATTGCGTCAAGAAGTTATGGTCAGTCCTGATACTCCTACACAACCAATTGTGGACCTATTTCCATATACCAAAGCACGACTCGGCGAAGTTAAATTTCAAGCACCTGTATACGATCAGGACCATAGGACACCGGATGATCTTCGACGTCAAATGCTCAGAGTCGTCTTCGGCTGGCATGATGATGTTGAAAATATGATCCGCGACGAGTTGTCTAGACATCCACCCGGTTCACCCAGCACCTTACTCCTCTCCAAGTGGCTTGGTGATCTCGGTGACGACTTGGCTGCAGCCATGGTCGGTTCCGAGTCAATGACTTCGACGGATTGGATGCTTCTTGCTCTGAGCGCTATGGGTAGTGACTCACAAAAGAAGGTCGGAGAAGCGTTCGTCGATCGACTTCTTGCGAAAGGTGATATCCACCCTGCCGTTACAATTCTCCTCGGATTAGGTGAGCACGATGAAGCTATCGAGGCATATGTTTCCCGAAGATATTACATGGAAGCTGTACTGCTGACGTGCCTTATCTTTCCTCTGGACTGGGGGCGACAATCTCACTTGGTTCGAAAATGGGGTGAACAAGCTGTATCTGAAGAGCCGAAACACCCAGAGCTAGCGGTACGGTGCTTTTCCTGCACAAGCGTGGAATCTTCTGAACCGTGGTTTTCTCCACGTGCACAAGATGCCATCTACGCCGCTCAGCAGACAATTCTTGGACCTAGTCCTCCAACTCAGTTCAGCCCAGCTTCGCCACCGCAGTCGGCAAAGGAAGGCAGACTTGTTCCGTCTCAAGCTGGCTTAAAGCTGGTGACCAACTTCACACCGCCTCAGAACTTAGATCCGCTTACTGTCATCGATGATAAGACTCCAATGACCTATCATCCTGGAGGTGTTACTCCAATCGACTCAGCCGTACTCTCTCCAAGTGTAGTACCTTACCCTCGACTCCGGAGTGATCCCAACTCGGCAAGAACCGCCACACCTGGTGGATATGATGGTCGCCGGGTTCATTCCAGAGACGCAGCGGGTCGCCACAAACGCATTGATGGTTTGACTCCCGTTGAAGAGTCGGTTCGTACGGCGGTTCCGATGACTGCATTCAAGTCAGACAAACAAGATATCTCTTTCCACAGAACTCGAAGCGCGTCAACTGGACAATCATCGAAAATGATCAGCCCTGGTTCCACAGGATTGCTGAGCACAACTTCATATCTAACCTCGGAGACCGTAACTACGCGAGGCCGAAATCTTCCCTCTCCCGCTCATGGCATTTTCACTCGCTTGAATGAGGAGAGCAGAGCAAGGAACGGGTCGCGAGACCGAAAGCCTGATGGACTGCAGCTGCACATGGAAGAAGTCGTAGTCCTCGACTCGTCACTTCCAAGTGGTAACACTTCTAATGCATATACTCTTCTATCTGACAGTGTGACTGGGTTAGGCGCGAGTGTTCCAACAACTTCAACCAGAACCAGCCGAAAGACAGCTCAGAGCGCAGATGCTGAGTTGAAGAGCTCCAAGATTCGAAGTATCGACGAATACATCAACAGCCTCGACGTTGCTCAGACGTATGCGAAACATCAACCTCGATCATCTAGTAAGCAGCGAGCAGAAAGTCAGGATAGCAAGTCACTCGCGGCACCAGGCCAACGGGCTCCTTCTGAGGGTCGTGGTCGAGCCGGTGTTCGATACGTAAAGGCAGCGAAACGATCACCATCCTCACCGGTGTCCATGTCTCCGGATGATCCTGCCCTTATGCTCAACCGAGAAGGTGTCAATGAGTTTCAAGATGAGCGCTACTACAAGCTCGTCGCTCCAGTTGAAGCGCAGACATCGAGGACCCGCAATCGAAGTGAAGATCCAATCCCGGTTGGTGGTTCAGCAAGAACAACCTCGAGAAGTCGTCGAAGCGACTCAACAGAAAGACAGGGTGTAAGAACACGCTCTGCAAGTCGACCGGCAGCAAAAGTCGCAGCTGCTAAAGCTACAAGCCGCCAACAGAGCACAGAACGAGAGACCCAAGGTGAGGCGAGAGGTCGAAGCAAGGTGAGGCGCGAAGGATCCACTCCAAGGTCTCCTTCCGCCCCGACTTTAAGATCCTCACCTGAAAAGGCTGATGATGAAGGAGAACAAGCCACAGGAGATAGGAGCAGCAGTCGTCGCCGCCGTGAGCGCGGAACAAGTTCCAGCCGAACTCGTTCTCCCGACCGTCGTTTACGAGAGCGTTCTCGAAGCCAAAAAAGACCTCTTTCTGACGTGCCAGAGGATTTGCACCCGCCTAGAACATCTTCTAGACCGAGAACGGCTTCAAAGCCTGGCATACCCAAGTTGGTAACCAACTTGTCTGAGAGCTTCATTCTAACCAAGAAGGAACTAGCTGCACAGGAACTCGAAGCGAGACGGTTATCTCTTGCGAGAAGGCCATCCGCACCGAGCATTCCACATCCTGATGAGCTGAGCTATCCAAAATCGGCCATTGAGCCGTCGATGAGCCCAAATTGGGACATCCCCAACGAACGACAGCTGATGCGGAATACTGCAATCGACCCGGATAATCAGCTGAAAGTCGTTGGGCTTACAAGTGGTGTGTCCACCTCTTCTGCCCCTATAGGACTTCCTGCGACACCAAGAGCTATGCGTCATCCAAAATACATGTACTCTCCTAGTGACCAAAGTCCTCCAGAGTTACCGGAGATTCCACAGGAACTCGCGCATTTGGCTACTGCACCGCAACCACCTCCTTTATCTTTCAGCGTTGAACCTCCAATGCTGTTGCCCGCAACTACATTCCAACCACCACCGCCGCGGTCAGCCTCAGCTCCTGTTGATAAAGGTATAATTCCTGTCGTGACCGCAGCTCCTCCACCACCACCACCAACGATCAGGCGTGACTCTTCCGGCTTGCATTCGCGCAAGACATCAGCAGACATCAGAGCCATTCATCCACCTGGTACTGGGAGCGTTGTTCAATCCCCTATCGTCGGTGGGATAGATGAGACCTTGGCAGGGCGGGATGTAGTCGTGGTTGAAGCAAACCCAGCGATGGCACCACAGCCAGCGGTTCTTCCAGAACTTCAACATCTTGCAGGTCCTCCGGTTCCTCCTCCACCACCAACAATGTTCAGGCCAGGCCACGCGTCCTCTTACAGTGTGGGAACGATTGATCCTGCTGATCTTCGTCATCCTACGCCCGCTGCGATGAATCCAATCAGACAAGCTACGCCCATTGTTGACCAGCAACCTCCAAGCAATAACTCTTCGCCGAACGTGCTGCATCGGCGTGGCCGCGGTAGCATGAGCGAATCCGTAGGTCAGAAACTGAGAAATGTCACTCAGCGCATACGCGAACGAAGCACGAGTAGGAATCGCACCAAGAGTCCGCCTCAGCAGTACCAAGGTCCAGCACCGTATGAAAGCATTCCAATCCGACCTGGAGAACTTGAACGGCGAGGAAGCGCTCCAGCAATCCAAAAGCCTACATCTCCCTCAAGCGGCCGCGTGCTGATGCCGTATGAGACGGGCTACTATCCTCCGACAGTGACGGCTACCGAGCAGGCGATGATGGAGACTGCCGCGGCTTCAACTGAAGCTTTACCATCGACAACCTACGGCGGATACAGAAACCCAAAGGACATCGCGAAGGCCATGACACAAGACCAAGTACAATTCGGCGAGTCGGGTATCGGCAGCAAGAGCGGCACACCGTTCTCTGGCTACAAGGACCCCAAAGAGATCCGCGCCAACATGCCACCGGAGCAGCTTCAGCTGGGTGTAGGTCCTTCCGTGGAGAGTGGTAGGATGTGAGCGGTTGAACTGCGTAGAGCGAACTAGAAGAGTGAGAATGCGTCAGCTTCTTGCGGTAGATTCGCAACTTCATTCGATTCTTACTACAAAACACACGACCACACCATTCAGCAACAATTGCATTCACGTCACTCCTGCGACGACGACGATCATAATCCTCACGACTTTGCATATTCTATCTTCTCACACTGGCATTGAACTCTACTCTTCTCTTCAAAAATACCCTTTGCACATGATCGCAGCCGGCCATTTCATTTTTGCTTCTCGACGCTCCCTGTTAGGCCAGCGCCGTTTTCGAAGCAATGCATGTTTCAATCTGGGGTGTTTATTTAGCGAGCGAGCAACGAATCTTTTAGTCTTCATGCTGCGTTATGTTGATCTTCTGGTTATGCGTGGGCAGCGTTTGAGCGATGTTTTCCTGCGCAAAGAACAGAATCAGAGACGGAGAAAAGAAAAACAAATCGCTTTCTCTTCTTCGGATTTGGAGAGTGTGGAAGACAGAATGTCTCTTTTTCAGCCTGATTTGGCATTTTAGTTCATTTGGATTTTCTTGCGTTTCTATCTACTCATGCATCATCGTTTCTCTATCATCTCTCTCGCCTTCGTGTACTCTATTCATGGTACCCGCGCTTCTTGCGTATTTACGGCCCGCCAGTGTACCTATTCTGGAGAAACGAGCCAGCTGGCTTTTTCCTCCGCGGCCGCCGTCGTGCTGGCTGCCTTTTGTGGAATTTTCTTTTTTGCTTCGAGCCCACCGTCTCGCTAGAGCGGAATGACGATTTTGGCTGAAGAAGCGTTGGAAATTGGCAAAAGCCACATACCTAGCGACGGAAGGGGAAGGGAACCAAAAAACGTATCGGATACAGAACTCGCCTCACTGGCACCCATCATTTTGCTTTGTCAAGCGTTTGCTTTCTTGAAATCCTTTCCAACGCCGTATTTTCGTTCCGCGACATTTGGAGTTGGATTTTTGTTGAGGACGCGGTAGTCGGCGAGAAAGGCAGCTCTAATGTCACGACCTCTCATTGCTCCTCTTCCACAACTCTACAATGCTCCCCGTGCAGTGACACACAAGCCGCCCTTCCACCGCTCACGAAGCACCGCTCCCACCCGCCGCTCCGGCCGCAGGCGCTACCGTAGGCGCAGGACTCGCGCCGCCGCCGCGCCCGCGGCCACCACGCGGCGCACCCCTCCCCTTAAACGCGCCCCTGTGCGGCGGCGCCGGCGCGCCCTGGTGATGCGGGTGCGGCGGTGGGGGCGGACGGTCCCGGCGCTCGAGGACCTGGACGGCGCCGGCGGCGACGGGAACGGGGCTCGCGGCCACGGCGGCGCGCAGCGCGGCCGGCTCCGCGAAATCCACGTACGCGAACCCTTTGCGCCGGTCGATTTCTAGCCGCTCGATTGCACCGAAGGGCGTGAGTGCTGCGTGCAGCAGTGCTTCCGTTATGCCTTGGGAGGCGTTGGCGTGCTTGAGGAAGGCTTGGCGGGAGGGCTGTGCGGGTGGTGGTTGTGGTGATGAGGACGTTTGGCTTTTGGGCGCTTCGGAGGTGGGTTGGGAGGTGGTTTGCTTGGCGGTGCTTTGAGATGGATTGGTGCGAGTCGCGGCGGGACCTTTTGGAGGTTGCTGCTGCTGAGATTGCGTCTTCTGCGAGGGTCCGGTTGGAACTTTTGTAGCTGGTGTTGAGTCGACGTTCGTCTTATCGACTAGAGAAGACTTGGATCCTCGGCGTTCTCGCGCTTTGGGACCTTTGGTCGACGCTGGAACCTTTGCTTGAGGTATTGACGATTGTGTGGATGTTTCGGTGGCTGGTGATGTGTCCTTGTCTGGTGTATTCTCTGATTGCTTCTCGTTGGTATTCGCTGCCGCTCTAGCACTACGTCCAGTTGCGGCAGGAATGAGTCCAAGATCACGCTGAATCTTTGTTGCCACGCTGACCGGAGGACGTTCCCTTCTGCGTTGAGTTGACGGCATCGAAGTAGTAGCTGAAGTGCCTTCGGTAGACTGTTTCTGAGCTCCGGTGCCAGCAGCCTCGCGATTGAGAACTTTGGCCGCTTCTCTAGTCGCTCGGTCTGCCTTTGTTTGTTTCTTTCCTTTCTCTGTAGATTGTGCCGCTTCCTTTGCTGCCTTTGCTGCCTTCTTCTCTGCCGCTCTCGCTTCCCTAGACTCGTGTCTTCCGTGTTTTGATGTCGCCTTCGTCGCTGGTTTCTCTTTTGCAGCTTTCTTTTCCCTCAAATGCTCAATGAGCGGTGTCGTTGTAATCTTCTCTTCTTGCTTCGGGATATCAGCGTCAACAGTCGGGTGTTTCGCAATCGGGTTGGTAAGGCTTTCAAGAAACTCCTGGAAGTCGGGATCTTGGTCAATCGTGCCTTGACGAACGTCATTCCTACGGCGACCACCCGGAATTCTTGTATAGGGAGAAAACTCAAGCGAGGGTGGACCTATCAGAGCTGGATCTCTGGAAGTGTTCTTTCCATCGGCAAAGTTCGCCTGACGAACTTTGTCGGATAGAGCTGCCAGGTGCCGCTGGTCGGTAAGGTGAAGGTAAGCTCGCGATGGTCGAGACGGTTTCGCTAAACTTGAGGCCAGTCAGTCAATCGGCATAAAATGCACACATTTGTATCGTTGAGTGAGAACCTACTCCTTTGAAACCTTGCCACTTCTGAATACAAGCCAGTCCACCTTTGAACTACCCAATTTCCACTCATCTCCAAGCGCAGATTCGAATTCAGCTTGAGTCAAGCCTGGAGCAAGCCGACGAACAACAACTTTTAGTCGTGGAGCAGCAGCTCGTTTGGAGGGACCTTTGGGCGCGCTATTCAGAGGTTGCTTCTGGAGTATGGCCGCCGGCATGGGAAGCAGGCCGTTTGCCGCGGTTGAGGCCTTGGAAGTCGCCATTGCGACAATGTTCAGTTGTGTGTGAGCAATCTAGAAGAAACAAAAGAAGGGAAGGTAGTAAGTGGTAAGATAGGAAGTGCGAGTAACCGCTCTCGCTCGGAGTTGGAATTTGGAGCTTCAATAATAGCGGGGACGCGATGTTGAGTTTGCGGCGTGTTCGAGGGGGGTGTGGGTGTGCAGCCTGAGGCGCCAATCACCATCGCCCACATAAACTTCCGACGTCTTTGAGCTCCATAACAATCGCCCGACTTGGAGTCCGCAAACTCGCCTTCCATATCCTCCTTGCCCGTGCCGGTGCTTTGACGGATTATTTTGTCGCATTTGCGATTTGTAATGGCGTTGTCTGTCTTTTGTGCTTCAAAGTAAATCGCCAGACAGGAATAATCTACGCACCGCAGCTCACACGACAAATCCTCCGCCCATTAGCTTCGCCTCTCACCGACCTCCCATCTCCAGACCTCGTTTTTCAACATGACCAAAACCGACAGTGATGTGCCTCAGCCTGGGCCTGCTAGGCTATCCAAAGGCGCTGGACCAGACGAATGGCTCGCAGCCGCCAAGGAATGCAAGTATCTGCCCGAAGCAGACATGAAGCGGCTATGCGAGATCGTCAAGGAATGCCTAATGGAAGGTGAATCGGATCGCCTCTTCGGTGCTGTCAAGTTTAGCACAGATGATACAGCATACTCCGATGGAGAGCGGATCTTGCTAACACAGCCATTTAGAGTCTAACATCCAACCCGTCCGAACCCCTGTTACCATTTGCGGCGATATTCATGGCCAATTCTACGACCTACTCGAGCTGTTCCGCGTGGCTGGTGGAATGCCTGACGACAAGCCACCAACAGTTGGACAAGCTCCTACTGCACCTTCCGCGAGGGTGATCTCTCCTGCAGACATCGAGCCGCCCACTACTATAACAGACCCACGTGCCAAGCGGAAAATGAAGAGAAGATTCCAGAGAGATGCAAACTACACCGGTCCTAGCAGTCCTAGTCCAGATGAAGAAGAAGAAGGTGGTGAGGAAGAGGAGGAGGAGGAACGAGGCAGGAGCAGAAGCATCAGTAAAACCTCACCTGTTGGCAATGCAGAGGAGGACACCATGTCTGGGAACAGTACAGTTGGCTCCGGTGGGAATGGACAGCAGAACTACATTTTCCTTGGCGATTTCGTCGATCGAGGGTATTTCAGTTTAGAGACATTCACGCTGCTCATGTGTTTGAAGGCGAAGTAGGTGTTTCTGCATCATCTTGGCCTGTCATTCTTGCTGACGAGTCACAGATACCCGGATCGAGTCACTCTGGTACGTGGCAACCACGAATCAAGGCAGATCACGCAAGTGTACGGCTTCTATGAAGAGTGCCAGCAGAAATACGGCAACTCGTCTGTATGGAAAGCTTGCTGCCAAGTGTTTGACTTTCTCACACTGGCCGCTATTATCGACGGTAAAGTGCTATGTGTACACGGTGGCTTGAGTCCAGAAATCAGGACGCTGGATCAGATACGAGTTGTTGCTCGCGCTCAGGAAATCCCTCACGAAGGAGCTTTCTGCGACTTGGTGTGGAGCGATCCGGAAGAAGTCGATACATGGGCAATATCACCGAGAGGAGCTGGTTGGCTGTTCGGCGACAAGGTGGCCACAGAGGTAAGCTGCAACATCTACTGTCGCTCAAATGGCAAATTGCTGACTATCTCAAAGTTCAACCACGTCAACGGCCTACAGCTAATCGCACGAGCTCACCAATTGGTCAACGAGGGTTACAAGTACCACTTTAAAGACAAAGATGTAGTGACGGTGTGGTCCGCACCAAACTACTGCTATCGTTGTGGAAACGTCGCGTCAATCATGAGTCTCGGCGAAGACTTAGACCCAAAGTTCACCATCTTCAGTGCTGTACCGGAAAATCGGAGAGCAGTACCTCAAGGAAGAGGAACACGGGGAGAGTATTTCTTGTAGCATTCTGTCATTCACGGATGGCGTGAAGGAAGTCCATAATCGGGTCTGGCGTTCCGCTCTACGGTTGAAAGAGGTGGAAAGGCTTGCATGAGGTAGAGAAGGGCTTGTATAGGCGGCCTTGTATGATAAAGCGTCCTTAAGCGAACTCACTGTACAAACGATGAACAAACGATGAATTTATGTATTCTTTGCCAGCAGCCAGTGGATCGTAATGGTATGCTATTAGGACGATGAGAGTAAACAGAGAACGGGTGAGCTAGTCGTTAATGTTCAGATGAAGACTGAGGCGCGCATATCAATTAAGAGATATACGGCATAAAGGTAGTATCAGCATGATATCTTTGCCATCTTTCATTGTGAAGCATTATCGTACGACTCGGAACACTTTAGATCAAGGAGGCATCGTTAGTTATTGATAGTATATCTGATGACTGGCTTGTGCTTAGTAATGACTGTGATGGTCAAATGGAGAAGATTTCCGTCCGCCAATTAAGTTTCCCCTCACCATCTGGCGGTGATGTGCCGAGTTCGAGCGCGGCGGAAGACACCCACTCGTGCGGGTAGCCCACGATCGCTGGGAAGTCTCTAAGCAAGAGGGTCACACTTGAGTCGAGCAATCGGGCAGAGATCCCTCTCCGTCGTGCGGCGTTGCTCGAATACACTTGCGTCAGCAAGGGACGCTTGGTTTGGCTTTGGATATCGACTCCTTTTTTGGCTTTTGTACTTCAATCGGATACGACACCGTATGCCCAACCATCTCCATTTGCCGCTCACGTTTTGTCTCTTCTTCATGTTCCTGTTTATTTCGAGTTGAATTCTAGACCTTCGCCTGAAACTATGAGCTAACCCTTAAGTGCAGGTGTAGGCCCATCGTAGGGCGCATGTACATATCCACAATTTCTAGCTCACATTCTCAAAAGATTTCTTTGATCAACAATAGACGATATGAGTACCTTGACTACTACAGTTGAATTGACTGAGCTTCGACCAGCTCCAGCACCCGCAGATCGTGAGACGATAAGTTTGAAAGTCCCTCAAGACACTCACAATGCATTGCCAGAAAGCGGAACCTCCGACAGTGCTGCCAGCCACGAACTTTCTACCGGTCCACCGGCATCTGAACTGAGTCCTACTTCAATGCTTCGTGTTACTCTCACAGTTCTCCAACCTTCTTTAGTCAATTTCCTATCTAGCTTCACAAATGGCCTTATCACCGTTGGACTACCAGCCATCGCGAAATCGCTATCACTTCAACGCTCCCTGTACGTCTGGCCCGCATCTGTCTACGGCCTAACCGCCGGGTCGATGCTACTGATAGCAGGCTCAATCGCCGACCTAGTCGGGCCGCGGCGCGTCGAGCTGCTGGGCATCTTCCTGCTGGGGCTGTTCTTCGTCGCGGGCGGGCTGTCGACCAGCGGCACGCAGGTGGTGGTGTTCCGCGCGCTGCAGGGCATCGCCATGGCGCTGCACCTGCCGGCGTCGGTGGCGCTGGTGGCCGCGGGTGTGCCCGAGGGCCGCGCTCGAAACGTCGCCTTCGCGTGTCTGGGCTTGAGCCAGCCGCTTGGCTTCTCGGTCGGCCTCGTCGCTAGCGGCGTCATGATCGAGCGCGTTGGCTGGCGCGCTGGCTTCTTCGTGTCTGGCGCTGCGACGCTGGTTGCTGCCGTGGTTGCTGTCTGGATGTTGCCGAAGCCGAAACCTGTCCGGCCGAGAATGAGTAGATTGCGGTTGCTGGAGTCGATCTACACCGAAATTGATTGGATTGGGGGAGCGCTGGCTAGTGGTGGTCTCGCTTTGTTGGCATATGTACTTGCGTGTGTATTGTCCGCATATTGAAGCACTAACGTAGCCGCTGACATGTATTTCATAGAAGCCTTAGTGCAGACTTATCCGCGATTCATTCACCAGGAACAGCAGCCATGCTCTCTATCAGCCTAGTGCTCCTCATTGCATTTCCCTTGTGGATGCACTACCGAGAACGTGCTGGAAAGCCAGCGCTCATTCCAAACTCAATCTGGAAGAACCTGCCATTCGCAAGTACTTGTATCATGGTCATGCTCTCCAACGGTATGCTGAATGCAATGGAATTGTTCACTAGCCTATAGTAAGTACTCTTACCGTACAAGCAGACCTTGAAACTAACGTCATTCGCATCTAGTTTCCAGGAGATCCAAAAGGTGTCTACGCTCACAGCGTCGCTCTACCTCATGCCAAACATGATAGTGGGCATCATGCTCAACCTGAGCGTCGGCCTCTTCGTGCACCGCCTTCCCGCGCGCTGGCTCGTGGCGCTCTC